>JAABUY010000516.1_pt1 | contig 66175 bp, 60 predicted proteins | sample 5560271 | NCBI WGS metagenome assembly JAABUY01 (sample SAMN10711886, study PRJNA513374) | rock metagenome | isolation source: Antarctica rocks | place: Antarctica: Victoria Land, University Valley | reverse complement strand
GCCGGCGGAGCGCCTGCGGGGCGGGACTAAGGTTTTCCATTTGGGTTTTTCCTTTGCAAAGGCGCTTCGCCCTCATAGACCTAGATAGGGACTGAATAGGGAGTTAATAGAACAAATAATATATAATAATTAAAAAGATTAAACTCTCAATAAAGTTTTAAGCAAAAACTGTATAAACTGATGTTCATCTTTATAACTGCACAGTAACTAACTTCTTAATTAATGATAAATAAGTCACTTTAGAGAAAGCTTTCATCAAGATGAAATCATTTATTAATTATATATGTATGTAAGAATGCAAATGCTACTTTTATATTGACTTAAAGTCTCTGTCTGAGAACAGACAGAATAAATTTATGAATTGAGAATAAGTAAGAGTATTCATAAATTATAATGAGAAAATCACAAAGCAGTATCTGCTTTGAGCATCAGATCTTAAGTAGATCATTAAGAGTTATGTTGTTAAGTTTGCTGAAAACAAGAAAGAAAACAACATTGATGTGAGATTTTATAGATAAATATTGAATATTTTTTCAGAATAAAAGTCTGTTAAATGATTACATAAAACTAAAACTGCAGCTGCTTCACTGAAACAATTTCTGAAATCTGACATGCAAACTTATAAATTTAGATCTGTAAATTCTCATTCTGTTGTCATGCTGTCAGAGAAAGAGATCACAGACAATTCATTGTTTAAGTTAACTACAGTTAACTTTGATTATAATGCATTAAAGCTCTTCTCTTATGTTGAGATTTCTGTCAACAAGATCAGTCATTTAGATATGAGCATCTTAATTAGAAAAGTCAAGACATTTTTATGCATTAAGATATTAAAGAGAAGACAGAAAAACAATAATACTGATTTTAATAAGTTTATGATTAAGATCTTAAGAGTTATGCTGACATTGACTGCATTTACAGTCAATGATGAAAATAATGAGCACTTAGCAAAAACTGACATCTTAACTTCTCTGATATATGCTGAAGCAGTGAGAGACTTAATCTGAAAGAAGATGTAAAAAAATGTTATTAATGCAGAGCTGACAGCACTTGCAGTGAATGACATCTGAAAAGAGATTGTTTCATTAAAAGAAATCAACATTGTGATTAATAAGTGAATATTTAAACTTAAGCTGCACACTGATAATTTTCTTGACAAATTAAAGACAAAAGTAGTGACAAGAGAATTTTTACAGATATACAGCATTAATTATAAAGATATCTTTACATTAACTATGAAGTTTAATACTCTCTGTGTCTTTCTGATTCTAGTTACACTCAAAGATCTAGAGTGTCATCAGATAAATGTTAACAACATTTTTATTAAGTTATTTCTAAAGAAAACAATCTACATAACATTATCTCTCAAAATTATAACTATTTCTAATCATACACTATGCATTCTGCACAGTCTATATGATCTGAAGTAAGCTGTCAGAGATTGACATAAACAATGTATTATTAAGCTTCTTTAATTAAATTTTCATCAAAGCAATATAAATTCATATCTTCTAATTCACACTGTCAAGAGCATCATGCTACTTCTTTATGTAAATAATATCATTATGACCTCATCAGACCTCTTAAATATTCTTTAATTTAAAAAGTCTCTCAGAAGCTTATTCAAGATCAAGAACTTAAGAAAGACACAGAAAATTCTTGATATCTGAATAACTTATAATTATAAGAAAAGAACACTGCACATAAATTAGATATACTATGTCAACAAGATGCTCAAAGATCTTTATATATAAAGTGATAAGCATTGATGTACTAAGATTTCATCAAATGAATATGACTTTCTTTATTTAGCTGATTCTAATAATTAGTGTATAGATCAAAGAAAATATCAGCAGATCATTAAAAGTCTTATGTACACTGCAATTTATATGTACTTAAACATCTTCTTTATTTTAAAATGACTAAATCAGTATCTCAGTGACTCTGCAGAACATTATGAGCATATACTTAAGAAATTGCTGCAATATGTATGATTAATCATCAATCTTGAAATTATATATGAGCTTAGTGAGAGTTAAGATCTGCTTAAATATTCTGACTCTGATTATGTGTCAAATAAGTTAAACAGAAGATTTATTCTAAATTATGTCTATCTGCTTAAAGAAGAATTTATGTTATAAATTAGTCAGAAGCAGAAGTTAGTGACAATATTGATTATTAAGACTAAATACATAATTATATCAATATATGTAAAGACTGAAGTCTGACTCACTCAGATGCTAAGAAACATGAGATTAGGCAAGTATCTTAAAGTTAATTTACATTGTGTGAGCATTCAGAAGAATGAGATTCATAAAGAAAATATATCTTTTCAGCTTAAAAAGAATAATTAAGTTATCTTGACACTGATTAAGAATGCTTATGTGCATAAGTGATTAAAGCACATCATCATTGTTTATTATTACATTTGAAATCTGTACAAGAAAAATCAGATTTAAATAAACTTTGTATTCAGTCAAGACATAATAGTTAATGAACTAATTAAGCTTTTATTAAGACAGATGTTTAAGCACTTTGTGTGTTGCTGAGACTTAACAACAATGAGAGTTAATAGATATAAATGCACTAAATAAAAATGTTAAGAAGTATAATGCTCTATTTACTTTCTTGACTTCTCTAATCTTAGTATAAAAGACTAATAGAGTCTTCTTCTACCTTAGATAATAGAGCTTCTGTCATTCATTGAACTACACTTAAGTTAACTGTAGTCAATGTTGACATATTAGATTTACTAAATAGATAGATAGCACAAGTACTCATTATTCTTTCAAGATAATTAGCTGTAACAATAATCTTTGCTTCATTACTTAGAAGCTAATTTGTTAATGTTTTATAAAATTGAAAATAAACTTTTATTTTAAGAATCTACATCTCTGTAATGTTTACTTTTCAATTATTTTTATAAATAAATGATATCTTCATCTTCAGAGAATTCTTAAACATCATTACAGAAAAAAACATTATTATATTAAATATTTTTTAAGTCTTTAAAGCTGCACTAAATAGAGATGTGATCTCAGACATAAAGCTAAAAATTAATTAATTAATATAAATATTTTTTAATTAAGTTTGAAGAAATGCAATTTAACTTATTATTATTTTGTAATTAACTTAAAAAGCTGTTTTTAATATTTTTAATTGATTAATAATAGTGAGTTTGTTCATCATTATAGAAATAGAGTTAAGCTTTATATTAAAAAATTATAAATAATTAAAGACATTAATTAATAAATTAATTCTGATTTGATTTGAATTGCTGTTAAACATATTACAATATAAAAAAGATAGAACTTTTTTTTATACAATATAGTATAAAAATTTATTTCTTTATTTTGTAATCTCAATGCTGAAGTAGTGATGAGCACTAAAGAGAGAATGAATATATAGTTTATGCATTATTGCATTAAAACTTTTACAATTAAAATATAAATTAAATCAGTTTAAACTGAAGTCTGAGTCTCAGAGTCATTTAAAAGTGTGTTTTAAATCTTTAATGTTATTAGATGTGAATCAGTCTGTAGAAAGTTGTTTCTATTTGTTTATGCTATGTAGAGTAAATATAGAAAATGATGACTAAGACATAAATAGAGGTGCTTAGTAAGAGATGAGTAAGCAATGATATCACAAAAGCATGGGTTCAGGGAGGGACGATGGGTATGGTGCAGTCACACTTCAATCAGATATAAAAGCTCACTTCGCGCAAAATTGTACTGGTCATGTCTCTGTGAGTGGAGAGGAGGATTGACAAGTTTTTTCTTGCACTTCAGGGTTTTCCGCAGAAGACTGTAACCGCTGATGCTCTTCCGGTCTTCTGGGTACTTCTGTATGTGCAGTGTTGGTGAGGAAACACTATAGGTTCTCCGTACTGCCACTTCCATCGAAGAGGTTGTACTGGGTCACAATGTGTATTGTATTGCTCATGGCAATCAGTGCCTTCCGGATGGGGTCTGTGATGTATACAGACCTTCTCTTCAGGACCACAACAAGACCAACCCCTTGTGAATAGCGCACCCTTCGCTGAGGATTATTAGCCGTCATGGCCTGAGAGAACTACCGTTAGATTGGAAAAACGAGGAACGATGATGCAGAGAGTGTAATTTGAATTTGAGATGCGAGAGGTCCGGTTTGCGAAATACCACTGGAACTAGATGCGCGCTGGCTAGATTATGGAGTCTGTATTGAAAGGAGAGACAGCCTTCCTAACATCTATACACTATACACTACTCCGTACTCTGGCCAGGTATAGCCACCCAGCGAAAGAAAAGAAGAGCTAGTATCACAGATTCATGAAGAGAGGGGAATGGAACAATGCCTGAAGAGCCAAATCACCGCTTTTTCGTAGTCTGCTCGAAGCCATCCAGCACGCTTTTGGCCACTTCATCCATCCTGCTAGACGAAGAGTCACTGTCCTTGCCCGCCTTCCACTCCCCTTCGCCGTATTTGCTCACTTCGTCCTCCAGCCTCCTAACGCCCCCTTGCTGGTGCTCTGAGCCATGTCGCTGGCGGTGCACCGTAGCCGACATCGTCCTGGCCTGGCTCTCGCTGACCTTGCCATAAACCGCCATCGCGCTCGCTATCATGCCCCCAATATCACCCACGTTCCCAGGCACGACGACGGCAGTACCCTCTTTCGCCAACTTGCCGAACGCGTCGACGTATTTCTCCGCGACGGTCAGGCTGACCGCTCCCTGTGCCGATTCCTTGCCCTGCGCGATACTAGCCGCAACGGCGTTGATACCGTTGGCGGTAGCTTTCGCTTTCAACAATATCGCCTCTGCTTCTCCGGTCGCCATGTTGATCTGTTCGCTCCTGAGGGCCTCGGACGCCAGAATGACGCTCTGCTTCCTGCCTTCGGCGATGTTGATCGCGCTCTGCCGTTGCCCTTCCGAGTCGAGGATCTCTGCCCTCTTGCTCCTTTCGGCCGTGACTTGTCGGTGCATGGCTGCCACGACCCCTTCGGGAGCGTGGATGTCTCTGATCTCGTACCGAAGACAGACGACGCCCCAATCTTGCGCGGCTTCGTTGATGGCTTGCGTGATGTTGACGTTTAGAGCAGCGCGCTCTTTGAGGACGTGGTCGAGCGTCAGCTGCCCGATTTCGGAACGCATCGTCGTTTGCGCAAGCTGGGAGATGGCGTATTCGGCATCTTCGACGCCGTAGCTGTATGTTCTGTAAGCTCGCTCCGAGCTCTGGCCATGACCACAGTTGGACCGTACCTAGCTTTATATGCATCGAACACCCTTGTGTACAATACTCCATCTAGCTCTAACGTGACGTTATCGGCCGTGATGGCGCTCTGACTCGGTATCTCGATCGCCGCTTCCTTCAGACTCCTGACGTAAGCTATCCGGTCGAGGAACGGTATGAGGACCGCTAAGCCGGGCTGAAGAATCCGGTTGAACTTCCCCATGCGCTCGACGATCCATGCGGTCTGCTGAGGTACAAAGCGGATGATCGTGTTGGCGGGGAGAGCGGGTCTTTGGAAGTAGGACGATGGAGACGACGGACCGGAGGAGAGTCCGAGCAGACTGTTGTTCGATGCGGTGCGTTGTGGACTAGTCATGAAGGTACGTCTGGAGGGTGATCTCGTGGCCTGGGAGGAGGTGGGCGTGGCGTAGAGGCATCGCAGAGGGGTGTTGCCAATGGCTGAAAGCCCTAACAGTTTCGAGTCACTGAGGCTCAGTGCTGTCCTGGCGGCAAGTCTTTTGGCGGAGGCCATCCCGAGTGGCCTGCCAAAAAGTTGCTTGATATATTTGCGTAGCTGGTTCTTGTGATGTTAGCTCATTGATGAATATCAGTGTGGTTTGGGGAGCGCAACAGCATTACAGCATGTCAAAAGCTTTGACCACCATCGCATCTGTGCAGTACAGTAGCGTCGGCCGGAGTATGAGGATCTTCCCGCAACTTTGGTACTTCGTGCTTGACTTTACAGTACACATCGTTCAATAGATATATCCTGATCCACAGCTTGGAACTTTGATACGAACTGTAGTGAGAGGCATCACTACATTAACAGTCTTGGTGGCGTCTCAGTACCGAGGCACAGCAACGATGTCAGAATACTGGAAGTCGACGGTGAGAGTCATAACATTTGCGCCTTGAGCATTTACTGACATACGCGACAGCCCAAATACTGGTGCAAACATTGCAAGACCTACGTTCGCGACACCAAGCTTGAAAAGACATCGCACGAAGCCACACCAAAACACCAAGGCAATCTCAAGCGATTCATACGAGAGCTCCACCGCGGGCATGAGCGAGAGGAACGAGAGAAACAACGGGCTAAAAGCGAGGTTGAACGACTTAATGGCGTGGTGACAGGCGTCCCCGCAGCATCGGGTAGTTCTACAGGATCTTGGAGGCGCAAAACAGCAATCCCGTCAGAGCCCCCGGAACAAAGACAAGCATCCGTAGTGGAGAGGAAGCAACAACTGGCACAGCTTGCAGATATGGGTGTGGCGATACCAGATGAGTTCAGGAGGGAAATGGCGATGGCGGGTGATTGGCAGACGTTATCAGAGACGCCAATATTCGAGCCTACATTCAAGAAGGAGGAAGACGTAGATACCAAGCCGGACAGGCTGAGTATGGGTGTGCGGAAACGGAGATACGAAGGTCAAGAGGAAGATGAAGAATCTGGCGAGCCAGTGATGAGGAAAACTTGGGGTTCTACATTCCGGGCGTACTCCGAGGCTGGCCTCAATGGTGCTAATGACCTGGACTCTCTTTTGGCAAGTACTGGGACAAGAGGGGATCGAGGAGGCGGAATGGCCAATCCTACAAAGAATGCTGGAGACAGCAATACGGAAGTCACGTCCGGGATTGGACCCCAGAGACGAGACCGCCTTCCAGACGATGGCCCTTCTATCAAAAGAGAGGATTCAGGTGAGGGCACCACGAGTGTGCTCAATGCTTCAGAGACGAAAAGCATTACCCCTGGAATCAAGCAGGAAGACGATACTTCGACCCCTGCAGTGGTATTTAAGAAGCGCAAGATCAAACCAACACGGCAGAAATGATGAGATTCCACATCTTAGCACCAATTTATTCCAGAATTCTGTGCTTCACAGTTACTCGGAGCGACGCACAAAACGCGAATGTCTTGACCATCGGATATGCGAATTTGCTCTCCCGCACTTGAGACCACTTAGGCCGCGAAGATTTGGGATGTGGGTTCTTTGCATAACATGCAACGTCTCGAAAAGTTCAGCCGGCTTCTCTAGGTGCTCCGATATCGGCGTAGAGGTACTTTTAGTATCCAGTGACGGTCAAACCCTACCAGTACCGTCACAGTTTACTCGCTATGGACTGTCGGCTACTAGACGCGACCTACTTTAACGCCGGCAGGACCCTCTCCGCAACTCGATTACAAATCCACCCCCACCATTACGGAGACAGATTTATACCATATTCAAGAAACATCATATGCAGCGCTGTAGAAGCATTGTTTCTCCACTATTGACTCTCGCGAACCGGTTACTCGACATTAGAACGTCACATATCCACACCAGCATCAGATCGAAGATGAAGGAAGCCATCATTCATCCAGGGCCCCGAGTCGAAATCATAGAGTCCCCAGTCCCAGAACCAGGCTCAGATCAAGTCGTTACCAAAGTCGTCGTGTCTGGCTCGAATCCAAAGGTACGCCTGAGCTACAATCAGAGTACCTCATTGGCAACAAGCTCGCAATGGACATTTGGTGCGGTGGGATTCAGTAGCTTCATCGCTGACTTATCCACTGCAGGACTGGAAAAGAGGTGACTCGGGGTCCAAACCGATCAATCAGGGGGATGACATTGCAGGCGTGGTCCATGCTGTGGGAGAAAATGTTACCGAGTTCAGACCGGGCGATAGAATTGCTGCGTTCCATGAGATGATGGCGCCTGGTGGAAGCTATGCCGAATATGCGGTCAGCTGGCAACACGCGACGTTCCATCTTCCTAAGAAGACGAGTTTCGAAGGTGAGATTCACGAGTATCCAGCAGCACATGCTCTTAGCTCGACGTCCAGAATGTTGGACATGTAAAGCTGACCCGCGACGCACGTCAACAGAAGCAGCCACCATTCCCCTCGCAGGCATAACCGCCGCCATTGGCCTCTATCAACGCCTCCGCCTCCCTCTCCCCTGGCAAGCAACGACCAAGCCCCTACCACTCATAGTCTACGGCGCCTCCTCCGCCGTCGGCTCCTACGCCATCCAGCTCGCCTGCCTCTCCAACATCCACCCCATCATCGCCATCGCAGGCCGCGCCGCGAGCCACGTCGAATCTCTCATCGACAAGAACAAAGGCGACACGATCGTCGATTACCGCAAAGGTGACGAGGCGGTGGTGTCCGGGATCAAAGCCGCGCTGAAGCAGAACGGACTGAGCACGGTCGAGCACGCCTTCGACGCCGTGAGCGAGAAGGGTAGCTACCAGAACATCTGTCAGGTCTTGGATCCACACGGAGCAATCACAGTCGTCCTGCCGGGCAAGAATTACGAAGAGATTCCCGAAACGGTGACGCAGTCGCTGACGGCGTGCGCGAGCGTCTTCGTGGACGTGGACCCGCAGTCGCCGGAAGGAAAGGCAGGTGTTCGGACTGGGAGTAAGGAGTTTGGATATTTGTTCTATCGGTTCTTTGCGCGAGGGCTGCAGCAGGGTTGGTTCAAGGGTCATCCGCATGAGGTCGTGCCGGGTGGACTGAATGGGGTGGAGACCGGCTTGAGGAATCTGAAGGAGGGGAAAGCGAGTGCGGTGAAGTATGTTTTTAGGATCGCGGATACAAGTGGCGTTTCGAGAGAGTCTGCGTTATGAGGTATCTCCATAGAATAGAAGATTTTTCACGGAGTACTTTGCAGTCAGACATCGTCTATGGTGTCTTGCAACAAGCATATGCTCTAGTGTAAGCCAGGATTCGTTCCCATTTCCCTTCACTCCTTTTGCGCCTCCTCACGCCAATTGTCCCCATATCCAAGTTTTGCTACATAGCAGCAAGAATATCAATGTCCGTTGGATCATACGCTATAGCGTAGAAGCAGTCTTCGGCCATCCCACATGCCATAGTCGTACAAGTACGCATCTAGAGTCAGCCACAACCCGACCGGAGACCAACCAAGAGCGCCGTAGCCGAAAACAAGCTCGGTGAGCCTTCAGTAGTATCAGACTGCGAGAACGGTTGCCTGGGGTAGAGCATGAGGTTCGATCCTGCAGAAAAGTAAGCGCGAGATCAGAGCCTTGACCGCGACCTAGTGAGTACGGTATTATTCAGATCTTCAGGTGGAAGTAAAGTAAAATCTTGTTACTCGTCGTCGGAGCTGTAGTTGCCTAGCCCTAGTACTGCGGCGCTTTTGTTGGCAGGAACAGTGGCGTCAGTAGGAGGTGGTTTCGAAACGGTGGCCGACTTTGCGCCTCCAGCGTCACCAATAGATTCAGTCTTCACACTGTTCGTTTCCGGGACCCCTTGCTTCCTCGGCACGACTTCAGAACCTTTGATCGCAGCCTCTGAAACCGGACCTGTGACAGCTCCATGCTCGTCCGGCTGCGCCGCTCCAGACTCGCCAGTAGCCGACGTCTTCCGAAGCTTGATCCCCTTCAGAACCTGCCTCTCCCTCCCCCTCCTCCTCTTCTTCCCACTCACAACCCACTGCTCCCCCTCCACCGCGCCATCTCCACCAACCCCACCAGCCCCGTCCCCATCCACCGCCGCCTCAACCAGCAACGCCTTATCCGCCTCCTCCTGCTGCCTCCGAAACAGATCCAACTGCTCCGCCGTCTCCCTCCTGATCTCCTCTTCCCGGGTGCGCGTCGACTCGAGCACCGAATCCAGAAACTCCACCTCGTCCTCATCCAGCGAGCGGAATTGGTTCTTCAGCCGGATCGACTCCTCAAACGCTTCTTGCTTGGCCGCTGCGGGTCGCACACAGCTCCTGATATGTCAACCTCTCGGGTCCGGATGTTTTGTGGCGGCGGGGCTGATGGGAGGAGACGTAGGGGCGCTCACCTTTATTCGCCTGCAGGGTGTCGTAGAGCGTCTTGCCGCCGGTTTGCCGGCTTTCTTCTTCTTTGCGGCGTCGGGTCGCTTCGATTTCTTGCTGCGCGACGATCCATTCGGAGTCGCGTTCGATGGGCGCGTCGGTCGTGCCGCCGGATATGAAGCCGGAGGACATTGTGGGCTTTGGTGGTTGGTTTCGTGGTGAGCTTTGTTAGGCAGGGACCGTACCTGACAGTAGACTGTTCCTAGGCTAGTGGGTGGCGGGGAAGCGGGCTAGGGGGGGACGTGGGGGAATACTTACCTGTGGGTATACACGACAGTAGTTCTTGATGCAGACATGGTATGATTCGAGTCACTTTTCTGCGCTGGACTACATGTGGCACATACCATCTAACGATGGGGCTTCTCTGATCCTTTCAGAAAGCTGGCATCACCCAGGATCAGATGAGTCTAGCAGGATATCTAGAGGCTGGCGCTGCAAACGAGCAGGTAAAATAGCAATGTCAGGTAGCAGCAGACATGCGGACCGTTCTGGGGAGGACAGGTCTGAGTCCTGCAGCCAAGGGGGAACGGATGAGCTTTCGTTGACACTGGGATGGGATGTTTTGCTTTTGTTCAAGCAGATGTTGTACCAGACAATGCAGCAGAAAGATGCAGCCCCAAAGTATGAAGTACGGTCCCGAAGCCCACACGACTGTACGGGACATGTGGCTGATACGCAGTCATTTTGGAGCCACCAGCTTCGGGTGAGGATCGAGTTTAGTTCTGTTTGCACATCCAATCAGCTGCTTGAGTGGATCTCCATCATGGCCTTGATAACGGTATACCTGCATATATCATGAAATAAACCCACGCTTACTCTTGTGTTGTGGCAGTTATTGCGTTCCATACGAACTGAGGAATAATGCATCATTTTCGACAGATATACTGTCATTTGTTGATCTTCACTTCAGCCCTATGGGCTAGTAGCCTTGAAAGATTGAAGTGCCCCACCATGGATTTACCACGTCATTCCATGTGGCATCGAGTTAAACCATCAAGAACAACCACCCACAGCAACCCTAGTCCCAAGCACGGTAAAGCTGCAACACCACCAAGCCCAATCTTTCCTCGTACAACCACTCCCCCCACTCTCTGCCATTCCGAGTCTCCCAACTTCATGCGGAACAACGCTTCGGGGTTTGGAAGACGAGGATTCAAGCGTTTCTTCCGCCTTTCAAATTATTGATCGAAGTCGAACTCCTCCCCAGGATCCAGTCCCAACTTCAGCAATTCCGCCATCACTTCGGTCGAGTAAGTCTCCGACAATCAAGCGGGTCAGAAGTACCTGAATGTCTGCGTGTGAATTTAAACTGTAAGTACTAGGAGATTCACCGCTCTACCATGCTGTAGGTATTCTCACCGTTCCTTAACGTCTTTGATCTCCTCTCAATATTCTCCATGGTGGTCAGGTAGCAGGACCAGTGATACTGAGTTAGAGTCAAGGGTTGGAAAGCATGAGCGGGTAAGGGTTGAAGAAACGTCTTTCAGTACTCACCTCCACACACGCGCGCGCATATCTTCACCGGCTGTTGCAAAGAATTTGCCAGAATTGCTAACTGCAACATGGTTTACTAGAGCCAGTCAAGGGAGTCAGTCAAGCCGATGCTCTTTACCTAATGTAAGGTGTGAAACATTGTACATGGTATAAATTAAGCAGAACAATTTAGCATTCACAGTCAGGAGAGTTACCGGAATTTTTGTGGCCTGTCAGGCGAAGTAGGACTGTCCCTTTGTTCCAATCCCAGAGTTGCACTCCACAATCCATTGAACTGCTCAAGACCCATGGTGTGTGATGTATTGGAGCTACACAAAGGACAAAGTTCTATGATGCATTAGGTTCATCTAGTCCAGACTAGCAGAGAGGAAGGATGATTGTGGTAGTATACCTTGTGGCCTTTCAGGGTTTTGACTGTCATGTTGGCATCGTCATGCGTTATTTGAAAACCTTCCCATATCTTGACTGTCTTACCGAGGCTTGCAGAAAATAGTGCTGTGCCGTGCATACTAAATGCAACGTGATAAACGAAATCTGTATGACCATCTAGCAGCGTCTTGTCCATAACCATACCGCTTTGACCACCAGGAAGATGGGCAATTAATTGTGCAGTCTGTGCAATCCAAATTCGAATAGAGTTGTCGAATGAGCCGCTAGCGAGGAGTAAACCGTCACTAGAGAAGGTAACTGATGTGCAGCCGCCCGCTATCGAAAAACACCTCCTCCAGCTCAAACTGAATTTTTGGAATAACTCCACCAAAACCGCATCAAATAAGCCCAAAATCTAGTCAGTAATTCACCTCATTGTGTACTATAACTTGATATAAAACATAATGTTGAGATTTTCTTAATCAGTTATAAACACACAATTCTCATCTTTATCAGAGCACATCACTTAATTAAAACATGAAGCAACTCAACTTCAAATCTTTATGAATTCAAAGATTAAGATTAATAAATTTAAGAAAATTCTTTAATGATTTTACATTAAATTCTTTGTCAAATCTGTTCAAAACTTCATGAAAAGAGTTCTGAATCAATTTGAAACAGTTTAAATTGTAGTGAATCTGAAAGTTTTATGATGAATTATGAACATTATGCAACACAACATTACAGTTATAAAGAACATTCTAAAGACTCTCATTAGCAGAAACTCTGCATTGCAATTCTTCATCATTACAAAATATAGATACACATACATTTAAGCTTAAATGACAATAAATGCATTATTATTCTTAATAACAGTGTTCTTTTCATCATTATTTGAAGAAAAAAGCATCATTACAGATCTTTTTACATTTAATGATTACAGAATTGTCATTAAATTCATTAATACTGTTTTTATTAATTATTGATGCATTCTTTCATCAGTTACACTATATAACTGCATCAACAGTCACATTCACATCATTGTAAATTAAAACATCATTGTTATTAAAATTGTGACTGTTAAGCAACTGAAGTCAGATAATTTAACAGTGTACACATTTACAGTAATTGAAAAAGAGTCATTATAGAGTAATATTAAATGAATTACATCTTTAAAAGCAGATAACAAGATAGTTATCATTATTTATAATGTCATTATGCACAGCATATTGATACAGAGCATTAAAATGAAAGATTAGTAAGTTATAGTGATATATATATAGACAGAAAATCATAAGATTGAAATTAAAGAGAACATTTTAATTAACTATGTAAAGTGACTGTGCAGCTTAAAATGAGTGACAGAATCTGTAATGATGAAATTTATAAATGTAGAGCACATCAATTTAATATTTCAAACTGAGTTAATTTAAAACTCTGAATACAAGAAGACAGAGTTATATAATTGAGTTTATTGCATTTAGAAATGCTTTAAGTGTTATAAGTATAATTACATAAATACTTAATGCAGAGATACTTAGAAATGCAGTATATGTATAGAGAATCATAGATTTAAGAATTGCTTCTTTAAGAATCTAGAATTCAACATTAGAAAGTGTGTGAGCTGTAAAGACTTACACAAAATATAAAATAATAAGTATCTTAAGTTTCAGAAAGAGACAGTGTACATACAGATGACATACAACATTAAGCAGACTTAATAATGAGTATTAATTTAGATATTAGTTGTTAAACTTAAAGAAGTCACACTCTCAAAGATAGTTAATGATGAAGTTAGTAAGATTAACATTAACAGTTATAGTAAAAGTATTAACAGCAGCAACAGTGACAACAGTGACAGCAGTGACAATATTAGTGAGAATATAACATTTATATTATATATAACAATGAATAGTGATCATAAAATCATTAATGAGCTTTACTTAACAATATTTAAGATTTTTACAAGAATCTCATCAATTCTGACATCAGTTCTAAAGACATTCATCAATGAAAATGAAAAGCAATCAGTATTATCTACAAAAACAGTAATTACAGATGTAAATTGAATCTCTTTGAGATCAGTGAATGAAAATAGATTTAAAAGAATCACAATTAGATCTTTAAAAATGTAGAAGACAGACACTGCAATAAAGATAGTAGTAAGTTACTGAAGCATTAAATTCTTTAGATGTTAAATGAATTTAAAGAGCAGTCAGATAACAGAAATTGAAAATGTCTTTAAGTAGAACTTAGTGAATTTGCTGCTCATTAATTAAGATGATTTCACAATAAACATTATGAATATAGAGACAGCATTAACTTCAGAGATTACAATAATGATAAAGTAATGTTAATATACTTAAACTTCATCATCTTACAGTACAACACAATGAAGTTAAGAGATAAGATTATGACATTTTTGCTTCAAGATTTCATTATATAAGATTACAATATGCTAACTATTTAGAAGTCATGACACAATAAATATGACAATAATATTTATCATCTCTGTAAAAACTGATTTTATCTGATCTATTCAGAATTCACAGAAAAAGAATCAATCTAAGTCTGCTTCTACATTAATTTATAACTGAACTGTACAGACTGAACAGTTTAGATATATAGCAGAGATCTTATAATTTTGAAGATTTAATATACTGAATATAGTCAGTTTAAGTGTTTATACATCCACAATGTGTATAGAGAAGCAGTTAGAAAGAATATTACAGCAATTTTAAAGTAATTAAATGATTTATTGAAGAATGATCACTGACAACACATTATAGTGAGAGACTTTAATCTGTATCATTTAACATAAGAAGATCTGAGAATGAAGAAGAATTCACAAATAAAGTAGTTAATACAAATAATAAATAAATGACAGCTCTCTCTGTTTTTACTGTAGAACTCAGTTACATAAAGATCTCAGTAAATGTATAGCATTATAAATTTAATGTTAAGCAGCTTAAATATTACTTAACAATTAATTAGCTACAAAATACAACAACAACATCATGACTTCAATTACTATTTTATTATTACTCATCTTCTGCTGTCTACAGCAGAGATCACATTACAATTCTATTAACAGTGAAATAAAGTAGACATAAAACTTCTACAATAAATTTTGATAAAACAGCTGTCAATGTCATTTCATAACTACAATGAACTCAACATAAAGCAACATATAACTGTCATTACAGAGACAATTTAAACTGCAGTAAAGACAACAATATTGATGTTAACTCTTAATAAATAATTAAACTCAGGATTTGGCTCAGAAGCAAAAGAAATGATAAGAAAAGTAAATAAAATTTGTTATTGTTGATAAAAAGAGCAGAGCATACACATTTAAAAGATGTACTGCTGAGTCTGCAATAAAAAAGAAAAGAAGCTGACAAAATTAATGAGAGTGAGTTACAGAGAATGAATAGAGATGATCTTAAAGAATTTTTAGAAATTATAAAAATTGATGAAGTAAATCAGAAATTATGAAGTTACAAATCAGACTTTCACTCTCATTCTGAAATAAATAAAAAAGCTGAAACTTACAGAACTGCAGAATAAGACAGAGTTACTTTGAACAATTTTTTTTTCAATTTCTTCAGAGATAAATCTCAGCAACATTGCAGAATATAAGTATTTTGAGCTGATATTTATGTCTTTAATTATAAAGATTAAATTAACAGAGATCATAATATGAACATTAAACAATAAGATATTAAAATTGAATAACATATTAAACTGAATTTTACATTAAATATTATTGCAACTACTCTCACTGCTGCTTTTACTGTACAACTTATATTTAAACAGCAGAAGACATTTAAGAGTTTTTAAATACTTTATTACAGTGATGCTGTAGAAGCTTAATAAAGAAGATTATTAACAGTTTAAGATATATTAATTAATAACACTTTTAAACATTATAAGTAAAGCTCTGAAGTCTGTAATGACATACAGAATAAGCTATATGACAGAGATCTATTAATTATTATTTAAAATATTATTGAAAAACTAAAAAATTATGTTTACAGAGTAGACAATTCATACACTGCTGAAGCAGATTCATAAAGCATAAAAGTTAAGCACATTAATTACATCATTATTAATGCTGAATATATCAGAAGTCTTTAACAATGTTATTTATAAAAGATTACTTTATAATCTTCAAAAACATCATCTATTACTGAAAATAATAAACTGAATAGAAGACTTTCTGAAAAAAAGAATGTTAATAATAAAGCTGTTAAAATATGAGTCAGAGAGCTTTGTCATTTATATAGATATATTTTAAAGCTTATTATTATTATTCATTTTATATCTATTCTACAATGCTGACATGCTGAATCTAGTCAATAATTCACAGCTTTAAGTCACAGCAGTAAGTTAAATTGATGATGTGAGCATTATAATGATAAAAAAGTTAGCAGAGAAGAACTGCATCACTTTGTATACAGTACACAGTTATATAAAGTAATAAGCTTAAAGACATATCTCTGTCTTTGTCTCAGTTAAGTATGAATTCATTTACTTTATAAATCATCTCATAAGACATAACACAACAGTGAAGCTGATTCTAGATACATACACAGTATAGACATCATTGATATATAGAGTGCTGAGAGTCATCTTGAATTTACATTTAAAATGAGATGTATATATACAATATATTCAGATCTGAGTCACAATGAATCTCAGAGATTTAGTGATGCTGATAAACTTTATATAAGACTTTAGACTTAAGAATCTATAAAAATTTTATATAACAATGATGTTATCATAAATTCTATACTGCTGCTCAGTCTGATACAGCTTAGACAGTGAACACAGAATAATTATACAACAGAAATAAATTTTTTAGAAATTGACAGTCATACAGTAATAAATAGAAGTCATTATAATGAGAATTTTCTGCATAACAGTAAACTCAGCACTGAATATAAAACTCTTTCTTTTCTTAATGAAACAGCAGCTAAAGAAGACATTGAGAAAGTTTATGCTCTGTATTGTCACTGTATTAATTTATATTTTAATAAAGAAAATTAAACTTGACTTTACAAAGAAGCTTTGCTGAAAGAACTCACTGAAATGTCTACAGCTTCATTATAAGATGTAGACATGACTTTCATTAAAAGTTAACTTGAAATTCAGAATATTTTACATTGTATTATTATGATGAAATGACTTAACTATTTACATAAATGACAATGCAGATGAAGCTGTTCACAGACATAATATTAATAAACTTTGTCAGAATTAAAAGATGTTGAATGTCTACATGAACAGCAGTGACATTAAGAATCAGATAAGTGTGATGATAATGACATTAAAAAGAGATCTGAGATGCATAATATATATAAGTATAGATAAGACATTCACAGTGTATATAACAGAGCTACAGAATCTGATTATGATGATAAGTATAGTAAATATAATGAAAATAATGAAATTAAAGCTTTAAATGATGAACATATATACAGATAATTAAGTAGCAATTTAATTAATTATTAAATTGAATATACAGTTAAATCAGTACTTACTGCAGTACATAATGAAGAAAGTAAATAATCTACAGAGTTAAAAGATTTAGATATGAATCTGATAAATATTGATGCACATAGAAATATCAGAAAATGAAGAAATAGATAGAGCAGTTAAGATAGTGATTTAGATTAAAGATTTATACATTGAGAAAGAATAGATTACAGAGATTTAACATTTAATTATTATTTATAAGACAAGACTCTGTCAGCAGATAGCAAAAGAATAAGTTAATGACTGAAAGAATGAAACAGTGAGATGAATTATATTTAATATGAAGCAATAATTAGATAAAAGAATATTAAATAAGTATACAGAACTTTACTGATTCATAAGCTTTCTCATTATTTAGTTATGTATAAAGAAGATTAACATAATTTATTATCTTTATGTCATAAATTAAGTAAACTCTTCATAATGCTTATATAATCTGAGCATTCAGACTGTTCATTATGTACTGATGAAATGTTTATAAACTTAAAATTTAAGAAAGAAATTACTAAGATGAGTTAACAACATAAAGAAGATTCTATGAGACTCAGTATTAATTAAAGTAATTATTATATTTATGTTATGAAGCAATCTTTTAAGATAATTTCAGACTGTAAAAGAGACATCAGAAGATCTGATATTTTTAGATGCAGTTTGAAATAAAAAATTCAACAATTATACACTTTAGATTACAGAAAAGACAATTAATTACTTACAGCAATGTTTATTCTTTATTGATGACAGCTGAAGAGAGGCATTAGCATTAAATTATAAGAAAAGAAAATTAATAAGCATCAGAATTAAGAAAAACATGAAGAGCTACAGAGAGCAAAGTTAAAATTTGTATTTGTATTAATTAGTTTATGAAGTGACAGTGATGACAACAGCAAGATGATAATGAAGGTGAGATCAGTATGCACTAGCTGCTTGTAGTTATGTGATGTATGGCAGCCTAGGCAGCCTCAGTCACCTATGAATCAATCAATCAATCAATCAATCAAGCTGCCCGCTATCTGTACACCAGGTGCGCATTGTCCTGTCGCTACTTGCGCTCACTAGGTATTTCCCACTTGGAGCATAATCTATGTCGCAGATAAAATCCTTGTGACCTTCAAACTTCATTGCCACGAACCGCGTTTCAAGGTTCCATAACTGATCAAGGTCAACTTATTTCCTTTTCCCACTGAGAAACAATACTTACTCTAAGGAGCTTGTCTTCCCCACCCGTTGCCAGGAATTTTCCACAAGGGCTAAAGTGAAGACCTCGGATAGACATGTGGCGTCCTTCTTCATTGTAAGGGGGCCTTACAGTGGCTTCAGCCAATCCAGTTAACGCCTGAAAATTTTTTGCTTCGTGGTTGGATCCAAATGCGATGAACTTGTCGTCGGGACTAAAGCAGATTGAGCAAACAGTACTTGGTGACGAGATACTGCTGACGTTTTCAAGACTGAGACCTCGTGGGATGGCTGGGTTGTAGACAACATACCAATCGTCATGCTCGTCCTTGAGGTGTAAGGGGAGGTCCTCGAAGTTCAGATCAGCTAAATAATTACCAACATCGCCTATCGGGGCCTCTGCTCTTCTGGGCTGTTTGGTTTGACTATCAGAGATCGGCGATTGAAGCTGAAGAAGAGAGCTATCCTGGGGCGGACGGGGGAGTCTTCCGGGTAGAAAATCCGGTATTGAAGAGGTATCAACTTTGTCGTGGTATTGGCGTGTATGTTTGTTCATAGCAGCTCGGGTTTTGAACGTTTGACCGAAAAATCCGCAGCCTATTAGGGTACATCGAAATTGTGGGATGTGACTATCCTCATGCTTTTGACGCAGCTCCGAAGAGCCAAAGCCTTGTGTAGCACGAGGGCAACTCCGGTAGCGGCAAAGGAATGCTCCAGAACTATGATGTGCTTGAAAGTGACATAAGAGTGAATTGGTAGGATCTTCGGTTTTCATCAAATCCTCGACGATAATTTGATATTTCATACGCATACTCAAAAGTAAGGTATGATCGTAGTGACTGTCTGAGCTAGCTGCACAAGGGCTTAGTATCAAGCAAGATACACAGGATGCCTTGGGATGCATACGATCAGTCTTTGCAGGCAAGCCACCGTCCACAGAAGCATTTCTTCTATGGATGAATAATTTGTTGAGGAGAGTTCGCACTGCCATCAAGACACCTAACGTATTCAAGAAGTCCTGCAATTGGGTATCAGCAAGCTCGCTGTCATCTTGAATGCCATAGCCCTTCAAAGAAGCTAGCTCGTTGTGGTGGTCAGTGAATGTTTCAAGACTTTGCCGCAAAGGCGACATTTCATTTCTAGTGAGATACGAGCCCACTGGAAGGTCTGCTAAGGCCAGTAGATGGTCAAGCCAGTGGTCGTTAGCATACAGATGCAGCTCGTGTGAACGTTCAAGAACCTTCGACCGTATGTCGTGCGAAGCAATCCGCGGATCGACAAGGTCAAGACTAGATTTCAGATAGAGAACACAGGACAGTGACACCACAATGTGGGCTTGTGGCTGTTGCAGGATTTCAGGGATAGCCAATTTTCGGATATACCTAAGCAAAACAGACATGATCAGTAAGGAGAGGAACAGAGATCGGTCTGAAGTAGGACTTTAGCACTAACTCCAGGGCGGTGAAATGAATGAAGCTAACAACCCCACTAGGGCCATCCTCGACATCGAGAATTGGATGACACAGACTTATAACGTCCCCTCGGGCTCTGGTTGCCTCTGTAATATGCGAGACTCGGTCGTCTAGAACGATGCCACTCTCAATTTCATATCTTTTCAATGGCCGCTGCGCAACCGAGGTCCACTGCAAAATTCGGATGGCAGTGCGTTGGTTTGGGGACTTCGTATCTCCGCATATGCGCGATATGATCTTCTCATAACTTGATTGTAATTAGTTGAGCTCGGATGCTTGGCCGGCAAAGAGTTGCACACATAGCCTCGAGATCTTCTGGAAGCGTGTTCATCGCATCTTGTACGTGGGACTCAAAATGTAAATCTTTAAGAGTGAACACGATCAACTTGGCCCAGAGGAACATCCCTTGGACTTGTTAGCATACACCGGTGAGGAGGTTGGGGCTCTAGCCTACCATTGGCCTTACTCAAGATTCGGGACTCCAACTCTTCGATCATGTCGGATCTGAATCGCTCGCGGAGAGGAGCAAGCTGCCCATGTGTAAACGCAGCGATTGCAGCTTGCACATCGCCGACGTTGTCGTCTAGCCGGAGAGTTGGCTTGGCTTGTAAAAGCTTGGATATGGTAGTTAGCTTTCTGCTTGAGATCAAGAGCTTGCAAGCTCCGGGCTTTGGTGCTTTAATTCTCAGCAGATCGTCGATGACTTCTTCTTGGTCACTGTGCGGCCATTCATCCAGGCCATCAACAACTATTCGCACCGATGGGAGCGATGCAATCATCTTCGCCAACACCGACTGCAAGTTCTTCTTGGAGGGCCCCAGGCCATGATATGCAAACGTTTCGAGGATATACAGCGCCATATCATTGTTCGCGACAAGAAGTTGAGCTGTAAAGCTCCGTAGAATCTCGTTTGTCTGCCTGCGAGAAGACTGTTGATGTTGACAGAAATAAAAAATGACAGCAGTATCATTCATTTCTTGAATATGCTCTATGACCTTAGAACAAATAACGCTTTTACCTTGATCTAAATTAGTACAAGCGTGTTGACGGAAACGGAGAAGCACAGGATATTAAGCAATATCCATGTGCACAATGGTATCCGACCTCAGCCTGAGAAATAACTTGGCAGATAGAAGCGCAACTCACCAGCTCCAGGCTTTCCATTTAGCCAAACTACTGAGGGATCCTGGCCTCGGTCTAACCAGGACACGATTGTACGGTGCCTCAGAACCCAGTGACTATCTGCGCCATAGCACGTTCTCGCCAACTTTGCACATAAATCTTCCCGAACTTCCTGCTCTTCACTTGCGCCCAACCATGCAACTGCATCTCGTACCTGCACAGCAAGTCGTTCTCGTTCTCCTCTGTCTAGATAATCAGCCCGTTCCGCTCGCCACTGCCTGATCTGCTCAAGCTGCTTAGTCCTCCAGGCTTTTGCCTCGGCAATGCTTATTGCATTGGCCTCCTGGTCAATCAAGTCTCGATGCCTCCTGAGACTTTCAAGTATTGCTTGAAATCGTAAGTCAAATGTCTTCCATAGCGAATCAGAGACCACTATCCAAGCTACACAAGCAGTTAGACTTCCTGTCATCTCAACTATCTGTAGATCACCTAAACATGACCCACCATGCCGTCGAAAGAACTTGTATGCCCGCCGATGAAATTCCAGTATGTCCGCATAGAAGAGTCCCAACACCTGCTGAAACTCTGTGTCGTCTTTGAATGCAGCGGAGAGCCTATCAAAGCGAGGCATCGCCTCTCCAATCATGCCGTAGGCTTCAATCAGCTTCTCGAGAGCTGATAGGTGGCCTTGAGCAATCTATACTAACATTGAGTGGTCAAGAAGGCAATAGTAAGACCGAGGAATCATAATCTCCGTTCCATGCTCAAACACCAAGCAGCTTCGCCGGAGCTTGGATACCAAACATGCAATGTTGAAGGCTTGAGGCAGCGCATTTTCAGTTCACCGCCATGGTAGCTCATACCGTCTCACTATACATGATCGGACAGACAGTAAAGGACACACTAACCTGGAGTAGAAGCTTGATTGGTGCCTAGATCCGGAGTCAACATGATCCGCCAGAGGAAGAAGAGGACTTACCTACCCATATAAATGCTAGATAAGGCGTTTGGTTACACAACACCTCGATCACTTTCGAGTATTGCTCAAGTCCCGACAAGAATGGTTGTATGCGGTGAAAAGCCCGAAGAGATCTGCGCGACTCAAGCTGGCGCTCAATGTCTTTGGCAGCGGCCCAAACATCTTCCATGGTTGTCGATGCAAAAGAGCGCGCATCATCTTTGCTGACAGTTTCCTTGAGCCGTTCGAATGCGACGTTGAATGACAGAGGCAGCCTAGCCCCCGGGGAGGCCATGGTGAGCCTTTCAGCGTGTAGCCAGGAATTGAGCCAAAGGACGGAAAAGCTCCTGAGTCAACGAGTCCACCCTCGTTACCTCAGAAACTCTTTTAGGGCGCTGTGGGGACGCCCGCGGTGGATTTTTAGAGTGCAGTCTCTGGAGAGGTCAGGGAAAGACAGTTATAGTTACAATGGTAGACCTCGCCGTGAGGAACATGAGCAAAATGAAAGGAGCATGACAAGGCTTCGCGGGGAACAGTAATGCAAGGCTGTGAGCAATCAGCCTCATCAAGTCCGCCAGGCTCTCTCGAGCGGGGGCTGTGTACTGCTGCATGCCTACGTAATTGCGGCCGAAACGTAGCCAATGAGACAGATCAGTGCACTTCAGTTTGCGTTTGGTCTTCAGGAGAGAAAATCCCCTTAAGTGAGAATTTTCTTGAGTGATGGGTGTGAAAAAGCATGAGTATCAGGGAAATATGGCTGACTGGGGACAGAACTGCAGGCCAATTGATTGATTGATTGATTGATTGATTCATAGATGACTGAGGCTGCCTAGGCTGCCATACACTGCATAACTACAAGCAACTAATGCATACTGATCTCACTCTCATTATCACCTCACTGTCATCATCACTGTCATCTTATGATTTAGCTAACTAATACAAATTCTGACTTTGTTCTCTGTAGCTCTTCACATTTTTCTTAATTCTGATACTTATTAATCTTCTTTTCTTGTAATTTAATGCTAATGTCTTTCTTTCACTGTCATCAATAGAAAATAAATGTTGCTATAAACAATTAATTGTCTTTTCTGCAGTCTGAAGTGTGTAATTATTGAATTTTCTATTTTAAACTGCATCTAAGAATATTAGATCTTCTGATGTCTCTTTTACAGTCTGAAATTGTCTCAGAAGATTGCTTTATAACATAAATATAGTGATTGCTTTAATTAATGCTGAGTCTTGTAAAATCTTTTTTATATCATTAACTTATCTCAGTAATTTCTTTCTTAGATCTCAGATTTGCAGACATTTCATCAGCACATAATGAATAATTTAAATGCTTAGATTATATAAGCATTGTGAAGAGTCTGTTCAATCTATGACATAAAGATAATAAGTTATATTAATCTTCTCTGTACATAACTGAATAATAAGAAAGCTTATGAATCAGCAAAGTTCTATATACTTATTTAACACTCTTTTATCTAACTATTACTTCATACTGAATGTAATCTGTTCTGCTGTTTCATTCTTTTAGTCATTGACTCATTCTTTTGCTATTTGCTGATGAAGTCTTGTCTTATAAATAGCAATTAGATGTTAAATCTTTATGATCTGTTTTTTCTCAGTGTGTAAGTCTCTGATCTGAATCACTGTCTTAATCACTCTATCTATTTCTTCATTTTCTGATATCTCTATATACATCAATATTCATCAGATTCATATCTAAACCTTTTGACTTCATAGATCATCTACTTTCTTCATTATGCACTGCAGTAAGTACTGATCTGACTTTATACTCAGTTTAATGACTGATCAAATTGCTGCTTAATTATCTGTGTATATATTCACTGTTCAGAGCTTCAGTTTCATCATTTTCACTATATTTATTATATTCATCATCATGATCAGACTCTGTAGCTCTGTCACATACACTGTAAATGTCTTATCTATACTTATGTACATCATACATCTCAGATCTCTTTTCAGTGTCATTACTGCTGCATTTATCTGACTCTTAATGTCACTGTTATTCATGTAGATATTTAACATCTCTCAATCTCAACAAAGTTTGTTGATATTATATCTGTAAACAGTTTCATCTGCATTGTTATTTATGTGAATAGTTAAGTCATTTCATCATAATAATACAATGTAGAGCACTCTGAATTTTAAGTTGACTTTTAATGAAAGTTATATCTACATCTCATAGCAAAGCTATAAACATTTCAATGAGCTCTTTCAGCAAAGCTTCTTTGTAAAGTCAGATCTGATTTTCTTCATTAAGATGTAGATTGATGCAGTAACAATATAAAGCATAAACTTTCTCAGTGTCTTTTCTAGCTGCTGTTTCATTAAAAAAAGAAAGAGTTTTATGTTCAGTGCTGAGTTCACTGTCATGTGAAAGATCTTTACTATGATAACTTCTGCTCATTGCTGTATAACTGTCAGTTTCTAAAGAATTCATTTTTATTGTATAATTGTTCTGTGCTCACTGTCTAAACTGTATTAAACTGAGCAGCAATACAGAATTTACAGCAGCATCACTGTTACATAGAGTCTTTATAGATTCTTAAGCTCAAAGCTTTATGTAAAGTCTATCAGCACTGCTAAATCTCTGAAACTTATTGTGACTTAAGTCTGAATGTATTGTATATGTGCATTTCATTTTAAATGTAAATTCAAGATAATTCTCAGCACTCTGTACATTGATGATGTCTGTACTGTATGTGTGTTTAGAATCAGCTTCACTGTTATGTCATGTCTTGTGAGACAGTTTGTAAAGTGAATGAACTTATACTTAACTAAGATAAAGACAGAGACATATCTTTGAGCTTATTGCTCTGCATAACTGTGCACTATATGCAAAGTGATGCAGTTCTTCTCTGCTGACTTTTTTGTCATTATAATGCTTACATTATCAATTCAACTCACTGCTATGACTCAAAGCTGTGAGTCATTGACTAGGTTCAGCATGTCAGCATTGTAGAATAGATATAAAATGAATGATAATGATAAGCTTTAAAATATATCTGTATGAATGACAAAGCTTTCTGACTCATATTTTGACAGCTTTATTGTTGATATTTTTTTTCTTAGAAAGTCTTCTATTCAGTTCACTATCTTCAGTGATAAACAGTGTTTTTAGAGATTGTGAAGTAATCTTTTATAAAAGACATTGTTAAAGACTTCTGATACATTCAGCATTAATAGTGATGTAACTAACATGCTTAATTTTTATATTTCATGAATCTGCTTCAGCAGTGTGTGAATTGCCTACTTTGTAAACATAATCTTTTGATCTCTCAACAGTATTTTAAATAGCAGTTAATAGATCTCTGTTATGTAACTTATTCTGTGTGTCATTATGAACTTCAGAGCTTTGCTCATAATGTTTAGAAATGTCACTAATCAGTATATCTTAAACTGCTGATAGTCTTCTTTATTGAGCTTCTGCAGCATCACTATAATAAAGTATTTAAAGATTCTTAGATGTCTTCTGCTGTTCAGACATAAGTTGTATAATGAGAACAGCAGTGAAAGTAGTTGCAATAATATTCAGTATAGAACTCAGTTCAGTATGTTATTCAATTCTGATGTCTTATTGTTTAATGCTTACATTATAATCTCTGTTAATTCAGTCTCTGTGATTGAAGACATAAATATTAACTCAGAATATTTATATTCTGCAATGTTGTCAAGATTTGTCTTTAAAGAAGTTGAAAAGAAAATTATTCAAAGTAACTCTGTCTTGTTCTGCAGTTCTGTAAGTTTCAGCTCTTTTATCTGTTTCAGAGTGAGAGTAAAAATCTGATTCACAACTTTACAATTTCTGACTCACTTCATCAGTTTTTATAATTTCTAAAAATTCTTTAAAATCATCTCTATTTGTTCTCTGTGACTCATTCTCATTAATTTTGTCAACTTCTTTTCTTTTTCATTGCAGACTCAACAATACATCTTTTAAATGTACATGCTCTGCTCTCTTTATCAACAACAACAGACTCTATTTACTTCTCTTATTATCTCTTTTGCTTCTGAGTCAAACTCTGACTTTGATCATTTACTGAGAGTTGACATTAGTACTGTCATCTTCACTGTGATCTGAATTGTCTCTATGATAACAGTTATGTATTGCTTTATATTGAGTTCATTGTAGTTATGAAGTGATGTTGACAGCTATTCTATCAGAGTCTGTTGTAAAAGCTTTATATCTACTCTATCTTACTGTTAATAAAATTGTGATGTGATCTCTGCTGCAGACAGCAGAAGATGAGTAACAATAAAGTAATGATTAAAGTTATGATATTATTGTTGTATTTTGCAGCTAATTAATTGTTGAGTAATGTTTAAGCTATTTAACATCAAATCTATAATGCTGTACACTTACTGAGATCTTTATGTGACTAAGCTCTACAGTAAAAGCAGAGAGAGCTGTCATTCATTTATTATTTGTATTAGCTGCTTTGTTTATAAATTCTTCTTCATTCTCAGATCTCTTTATGTTGAATGATACAGATTAAAGTCTCTCACTATAATGTGTTGTTAATGATTATTTTTCAGTAAATTATTCAGTTACTTTAAAGTTACTGTGATATTCTCTTTAACTGCTTCTCTATATACATTATGAATGCATAGATGCTTAGACTGACTGTGTTCAGTGTATTGAATCTTTAAAATTATAAAATTTCTACTGTATGTCTGAACTGTTCAGTCTGCACAGTTCAGTCATGAATTGATGTAGAAGCAGATTTAGATTAATTTTTCTTCTGTGAATTCTGAATAGATTAGATGAAATTGATTTTTGCAGAAATGATAAATATTATTGTTATATTTATTGTATCATGACTTCTGAATGATCAGCACATTGTAGTCTTATATGATGAGATCTTAAAGCAGAGATGTCATGATCTTATTTCTTAACTTCATTGTGTTGTACTGTAAGATGACAAAGTTTAAGTATATCAACATTACTTTATCATCATTATGATCTTTAAAGTTAATGTTGTCTCTATATTCATGATGTTTATCATGAAATCATCTTAACTGATGAGCAGCAAGCTCACTAAGTTCTGCTTAAAGACACTTTTAATTTCTGTTGTTTAACTGTTCTTCAGATCTATTTAACATTTAAAGAATTTAATGCTTCAATGACTTGCTGCTATCTTTACTGCAGCATTTGTCTTTCACATTTTCAGAGACCTGATTATGATTCTTTTAGATCTGTTTTCATTTACTGATCTCAGAGAAATTCAATTTGCATCTGTAATTACTGTTTTTATAAATGATATTAATCACTTTTCATTTTCATTGATGAATGTCTTCAGAGCTGATGTCAAGATTGATGAAATTCTTGTAAGAATCTTAAATATTGTTGAGTGAAGCTCACTGATGATTTCATGACTGCTACTCATTGTTATATATGATGTAAATGTCACATTCTCACTAATATTGTCACTGCTGTCACTGTTGTCACTGTTGCTGCTGTTAATACTTTTGCTATAACTGTTAATGTCAATCTTACTGACTCTATCATTAGCTGTCTTTAAGAATGTGACTTCTTTAAGTTTAATGACTGATATTTAAATTAATACTTATCATTAAGTTTACTTAATGTTGCATGTCATCTACATGTATGCTGTCTCTTTCTAAAACTCAAAACACTTATTGTTTCATATCTTGTGTAAGTCTTTACAGCTTACACACTTTCTAATGTTGAATTCTAGATTCTTAAAGAAACAATTCTTGAATTTATGACTCTCTATACATATACTGCATTTCTGAGTATTCTTACATTGAGCATTTATGTAATCATACTTATGACATTTAAAGCATTTCTGAATGCAGCAAGCTCAATTATATAACTCTGTCTTCTTGTACTCAGAGTCTCAAATCAACTCAGTTTGAAATATTAAATTGATATATTCTGCATTTATAAATTTCATCATTACAGACTCTGTCACTCATTTTAAGCTGCACAGTCACTTTACATAGTTAATTAAAATGTTTTCTTCAACTTCAATCTTATGATTTTCTGCCTATATATGTGTCACTATGACTTGCTAATCTTTCATTTTAATACTTTGTATCAATATGCTGTGCATAATGATATCATAAATGATGATGACTATCTTGCTGTCTGCTTCTAAAGATGTAATTCATTTAATATTACTTTGCAGTAACTCTTTTTCAGTCACTGTAAATGTATACACTGTCAGATTATCTGACTTCAGTTGCTTGACAGCTACAATTTTAATAGTGATGATGTTTTGATCTACAGTGATGTAAATATAACTGTTAATGCAGTTGCATAGTGTGACTGATGAGAGAATGCATCAATGATTAATGAAAACAGTGTTAGTGAGTTTAATGACAATTCTGTAATCATTAAATATGAAAAGATCTGTGATGATGCTTCTTTCTTTAAATGATGATGAAAAGAACACTGCTGTTAAAAATGATGATACATTTACTGTTATTTAAGCTTAAATGTGTGTGTGTCTATATTCTGTGATAATGAAGAATTGTGATGCAGAGTTTCTGCTGATAAGAGTCTTTAGAATGTTCTTTGTGACTGTGATATTGTATTGTACTGTGTTCATGATTCATTGTAAAGCTTTCAGATCAGCTGCAATTTGAGCTGTTTCAGATTAATTTAAAACTCTTTTTACAAAGTTCTGAACAGATCTGACAAAGAGTTCAATGTAAATTCATTGAAGAATCTTTTTAGACTTGTTTTTCTTAATTTTTGAGTTCATAAAGATCTGAAGTTGAGTTGCTTCATGTTTTAATTGAGTGGTGTGCTTTAATAAAGAGAAGAATTGCACACTCACTGCTGATCATGAGAGTCTCAACATTGTGATTTATATCAAGTTATAGAGTGCAATGAGAAGAGTTACTGACTAGATTTTGGGCTTATTTGATGCAGTTCTGGTGAAGTTATTCTGAAAATTCATTTTGAGCTAGAGGAGGTGTTTTTAGAACTGCAGGCCGTCCAAACGAATCCGCTCAGACAATTTCGATAAAACCTGTGTTCATTTGAGCAACTCTCCAGATGAAATACTATATGAGAGTGAAGGGCATTCCGGATATAGTCATGGCTTTCACACCCCCACCAAATCACAGTCAACGCCGACCCTAAGCGAAGCAGGAGGGTCGAATCTGCTTACTCCCCATGGTACCCACCAACACTTGACCACCAAGACCCACGTCACGCAATTCGAAACAAACGCTCAGTATACTGCTGAAGAAACCAGCGATACCGTGACTACTAACAGTCTACCTGTTTCGGATGGCACCGTTGGTGAGTCTCGGCCCAGTGGCCACCATGGGCTCCCAGACACAGGTGTTGTGGATCAAGTGTGCTTTGGCATGGTGTGTCTTTCCTGTTTACATCCGTTGTATACTTATTATCGGATAAAGCTCATCACGACTCATGTAGCTTGATAACATACCTGTCCAAGCCTTGCAATCCAACCTTCTAGACCTGACTGCTGCCTCCATATCAGTCTTTTTTGTGACAGTCTCGAAGGCTCTGCAGCTTCAGACCGCCGCAGGCTCAGTGCTTGGAAGCCTTGATTCACGCTATTCCAAGTTGCTCCAGGTTTTGCAAAAAGAGCAAGAAGTTGAGTTGCAGGCATACCTGTTACCCACGCTCTCCCGAAACCCTAGTCATGGCCGATCCCAACAGCGAGCCACACAGGCAGCGCGACAGCGGAATAAGTCAGTGACGTTGTCGGTAATACTGTACGGGTCCATGGACGTATTCGAATCAATCGGCAAATTTCTATCGCAATGCTCGGAATATCTTCAATCTCCTCTGCGCTGCGATCATAACGTTCCTTACCGCAACCCACAGAGCCTTTCCGGAAGAGACGAGGAAGCCCCCTTGACATCTCAACGCGAAGCGGATCTCTCGTCCTCCCAAATTGAGACCATAGCGCAAGGCACCGAGCCATCTGCTGTCCTGGAAACCGGATGCACTTTTCCGGAGACACAAGCCCCACCTGCTATTCAAACTCGTCTATTCAGGTCAGCATACAAGGGTCTTGAAGAACATGAGTTTCGACTGACTTTGCTAGTCATCAAAAGCAGGCCTTGTTCTTCATGTTGAAGAGGGAACAGGGCTGGGACCTCTATAGCGACCGAGACGATGTCTGGAAGGCTGCTCCTAGTGAACCCAATGGGGTTACTAGGTAAGTCTTGCTTTAACCCTAGCTTGAGCATGTCGGAAATGAATTCTCATCATTTCCAAGGTACTACAATACAGTGACGGGAGACGTGTCAGTTTACCGCCCTGCGGCATTCCGAGGAGGCATTCTCGCGGACTCTATGGGGCTAGGCAAATCGTTGACCGTGATTTCGTTGCTAGCGACAGACTGGTCAGAACACGCCCAAAAGTCGATGGGAGTTCCACCGACGCTCCTGGTCGTACCATTCCCACTGCTTCAACCGTGGGAAGAAGAACTCAAAAAACATCTTCATCCACAAACCCTTCGCTACTTGAGATATCGCGGGCCGAAGCGCACTGATAATATTGCCACAATGCTTTTGCACAACATTGTGCTTACGACGTATGATCTAGTGGCTTCAGAATGGCGGACTCTCGAGAAGGGACCGAAACTTCTTTTCTCTACGACCTGGCGTCGCATTGTATTAGATGAAGGTAAGCAACAGCCTCAGGCGACCTAGTGGGCAAGCCAAAATAACTTAAATTTACAGCTCATGAGATTCGTACTGGCACCATCGAAAAGGCTAAAGCGGTGTGTGCTTCGAGGAGACTTGCGATGGGCTATATCGGGCACTCCCATACACAACCGATGGGAAGATCTTGCTGGGCTGCTGGGTTTCCTCAAAGTGTACCCCGATAGTGACATAAGATCACTCAAGGCCATGCTGAGACACAACGCAACAAACTTACAGGTGAGGCGTATGCTCGCCTTGCTATGCCTTCGACGATCTAAGAAGATGATACAACTTCCTCGTCGGATAGATAAGATACATACAGTGGAGTTCGATGCCGACGAAGCTGTTCAGTACAATATCATGAACAACTCCCTCTCAGGCTATCTCCAACAAGAAAATTTGCATGAACACGTTGGGACTTACTCCAACATATTAGTCAAGATCAATTCACTCCGACAAATGTGTAACCTTGGTACATATTATCAAAGGGAGTTACATGCGCCTGTGGGGTCTAGGACCCGTGATGCTGGGATGCAAGGCCTCTTTGATGGGATGTTATCGGCAGGGCTTGCTATGTGCTCTATCTGCAATCGAGACTTGTCGATGGGGGACGAGGGTAATGAGTGGCCACTTGCGGACACTGGCGCCTCTGAAGCATCTCAGCCCGGCCTAACGACATGCGGTGAACTCATCTGCGCCTCCTGCTTCACGCCATCCAAGATCACGACGCGCCCTAAGGATCGAAGATGCCAACATCAGCCCTCATGCGAATTCTTTGCCGTTACTCTGTTTAGCTCTTTCACCGCTCCAACATTCCACGCCGCATCTCGCCTACCGGTCAAGATGCGGGCGTTGCAGAAGGATCTTGTGGCATTGCCGGAGACAGACAAGAGGTAAGTGACCTATCCCGTACGATAAGGTAGCTCTCAAACTTTTAGAAGTATCATCTTTTCGTTCTGGACTACAACTCTGAATCTCGTCGGGGGCGCACTCGACGAACTCCAACTTCCCTATACCCGCGTCGATGGGGCCATGCCTGTTAAGCAGCGGCAGCAGGGTCTTAAGTCTTTCATCGAAGATTCTCACATTCGGGTACTTTTGATATCTCTCCGTTGTGAGTCAAATGGGTGGGCAGAGCTACTTCCGTGGTTCTAGGCGCCGCTAACACCTCTAGACTAAACTTAACGGCTGCAAACCACGTTTTCCTTATGGAGCCCCAGTGGAACCCCATGCTCGAGGAACAAGCCCTTGACCGCGTGTACAGAATCGGGCAGACGAAGGAGGTCACCACAGTTCGCTACATCGTGCAAGGAACCTTGGAGACAGTATGCTATAATTGCCAGAATGGTTTCCCTTTTGAGACATTCAATCTGACTTTTGACATAGAGCATTCGTCATCAGCAGTCGAAGAAAAGAAATCTGGTTGAGCAAGCATTTGCTCTCACCCAGCAACACAATAGCCGAATTGAGATAAGTACAACTGCAGACAGTAGTACTCAGCCTACAGCGACGACGACGACGACGGTTTAGGCTGGGCCTAGGGTTAGGTCAGCTTGAAAAAGAGTGGCCCCTGACCTGGACCGGGTGACTCTCCTCCACTCGATGCCACCCAGGTAGGGAGGGTCCGGGTCGGGTCAGGTCAAGTTCGTGCACAGACCAACCCTACCCATAACCGCGCGCGTACCCGCACACGGGTTGCAGCTAACTTCGACAGATCGAGCTCAATCCTAACAATCCGTCGCCGAAACTGGTGGCATACAACAAGGAGAAAGGTATCCACTGCACGGGATACTTCTGCCTAGGGTCCACCAATTCCCATATCCACAAAGACCCTACTCTCTTAAAGCTGGCGGAGAAGAGCACGACACCAGAATAGGGTGCTGCTCATGTGGGGAATACAGAAGGGGTGGAGTGTCATCCCCAAGTCTGTCAATAAAGGGCGAATCGAGAAGAACTTCGAGCTCGATGGGTGGGTATTTGTCTTTGGATGAGGTACATCAATTGAATAATCTGAAGGACCGGTTCAAGATCTGCGGCGATATTCGGCTGCCAGTGAAGGCGACGATGACTAGGCCTTAGAAGCTCGGTTTGGATGGTGCATGTATAGGGCAATAGACGTGAAGAGGTGAACATTTGGGCAATATCAAGAACTTGGAAGCCATGGCGCACTGGAAATCAAGACTTGCCCTGATATACTAAGAAACCCCGTATTATTTGCGATAGACTCAATTCAGTGCCAATTTGACGCTGATTGGGGACTGTGTATCTGTTACATTATACATTGAGAGACCCAGCACGACATAGCTTAGTTTAAGTGTTGCAAGTAATAATATACACATGTTCAGAGACTGAGTTCAATTGACTTCTCGAGAAAGATAAGTTACATGTTTGAATTCATGGAACGCTTGTGTCTTAGTGTTGAGTAAAAAAGATTAGTCAGAGGCGAATGGATCGCTCTCGACGTTGAGACTCAATATAAATTCATGCCAGGCCGCCACCAAAGCTCTTCTTCCCCGATGATTTCGAAAAATAGATACTCCTAAGCTAAGGTACTTATAACGACCATCAGAGTATCGTCGCGCCCGGCACGAAGCAATCATGACCGAGGAGCTCCGCGAAGCTGATGCTGGGATTTCCCTCGAACCCTACAAAATCACTACCGGGAGCAATGATGAAAGTGCTGAGGATGCCTCATACCTCAATTCCATATCTACCGATGCCGATGCCGATGACATTGAAAACACAGCCAGCGGATCCATGACCAGAGCTCAGGTCTGGAATCTGTACACCACTCACATCCTCTCCACCTGGAACGCCCGGACGTATGAATTTGCTGCCGTACGTCAATCCACGCAAAAGATGAGTGATTACTATGTACGGAATAATAACAATGGAAATCCAGATTCTCTTCACGGCGAGCGCATATCCAGACACGCTGCTCGCCTCGTCGCTACGGTATGTTCGAAGTGCCTTCACCCAGCCCTGACCCCTCTACGCTCTAGAGCGGCATGCTAATAGGAAATGCAGAGGCATATTCAACACCACCGCATCGATCTGCTTTTCATCTCTGCTCGGTGTCTGGATAGACAGAGCTCCGTCACGGCTACGGACGTTGCTCACTACCATCTTCGCCAACCGCTGTGCAGTCTTACTAGCTTGTGTCTGTTGGGCATTTCTCGTCGATGATCGAAGTGTAGGTGTTGGCGAGCGAGGCCCTACCATGACGGACTCGTCCTTCCCAACGAATGGTCTCGCAGCAACTTTGTCCTCCCCGCCAACAGTGTTGAAGAACTCACTCTTCGCCCTGGCCGTCTTCCTCGGCACGCTCGAGAAGCTCTCCGGCGTCGCCAACATGATCTGCATGGAGCGGGACTGGATACCTATCCTCGCCCCTCAAGCCTCAGACGAAAACCCCGCGACAACGTATGACCTCACCCAGCTCAATGCCGCCATGCGACGCATCGATCTGGTCTGCAAGCTCGTAGCTCCGGTCGTAATCTCGGTCATCATAGCTGGAACCCAGTCAACCAGACTCGGCGTCTACGCGGTAGCTGCCATGGGCATCATCAGCTGGCCTGCTGACTACTTATGTGCGCGCCGAGTCTACGACGGCAGTCCCCGCCTGCATCAGCCCAAACCCAGGCGCAATTCCGTCGACGAGGGAGAGACGCTCGACGCCGAATCCCTCAATCCCACCACTTCCTCTAACCCCCCAGCCATCTCACAATCCACCCTTCACCATCTCCTCCACACAACGACCCAAGCCCTCACCCACTACACGCACAGCTTACGAGCCTACTTCTCCACCCCCGTCTGGCAGCCCTCCCTAGCCCTCGCGATCCTCCACCTCTCCGTCCTCTCCTACTCCGCCACCTTCCTCACCTACCTCCTCGACACCGGCTTCTCCCTCGTCCTCATAACCGTCGTGCGCGCCCTCAGCAGCGTCGTCGAAGTCGCCAGCACGCTCGTCACGCCTTGGGGGGTGCGGTACCTGTCTCGATCTCCACGGCGTCGGCCGAGTCACGTATACCGTCCTTTACGTCAATCAGACATCGACGCCGAGGCTGTAGGCGCAGAAGCAACGCAAACGCAAACGCGACTGGCTGAGGAGAGTGACGGCGGCGTACGGACCACCGCGACGGTGCACGGAGCCGGGCTGGAGAGACTCGGCCTGTGGGGCATCAGCTGGCAATTCGTAAACACCATCCCCGTCGTCTTTGCGCTCTGGCAGCTCTCTCCCTCGCCCTCCACACTCAAGCTCCTCGCCTTTCCAACCCCAACCGCCGCCACCACCGCCGCCGCGACCGGCTTCCCCCTGCCCCTCCCCGTCCTCACGACAATCCTCTTCCTCTCCCTCTCCCTCACCCGCCTCGGCCTCTGGACCTTCGACCTCACGACGCAAGAGCTAACGCAAACGCGCGTCGCCCCATCTCAGCGCTCGTCCTTTGCGGGGACGGAGATGTCATTCGTGGCAGTTTTCGAACTGGCGCATTGGGTGCTGGCGGCGGTGTTTGCGCGGCCGGAGCAGTTTCGCTACTTGGCGGGCATGAGTTTGGGCGCGGTGGGGGCGGCGGCGGGGTTGTATGCGGGCTGGGTAAGAGGGCGTAGGGGGCATCTTTTGCATTGGGAGAGGTTGCCGTGTGGGAAGGGGAGGGGAGTGGGAAGGTGAGGGGTTATGAAGAGACGGGTGGGTCACTAGGACGTCATGAGATGAGATGAACTTCTTATGTATATATTTTCGAATGCTAGGTAAAATTTGAATGAGTCCACGACCTCGCCCCGTCCGCACTTCGTACAAGCTTCATTCAGCTGAAGATTGTGCAGTCTGAAGAGGGTTTCTAGCCACGGCTTCGTCAGCAACAGTCACGGTGATACTAGAAGCATGAGCAAGGGGCAATTGAAAGAGGTATGAGCGTCAGTTCTCCAAGGTGATATATATGACTCTTCAACAAAATTAAGAAAACAGCTAAGATTCGAACTCATCATGCGAAAGAATATCAAGTAGGGGTACTACACTGGGGAAAGAGCAGCGTACCGAAAAACTAACACATTATATATCTCATATATGAACTTTACCTGGACGGTCTCTCAAGGTGTCAGCCAGTACCCCTGAAACTCTGCAGTCTCGCAAGAGAGGAGAAAGCTATGCAAAGAGACCATCTATAAATCAGGCTTGACGCCGACCGTTAGCCATGCCATTCGCCGGCGTGGTAGAGTCGAAGCGAGCTCACCTCATTAAATCAGAATTTTCAGTGTTGGTACGTTCATCGCAAGACGATGCCCTCGTTACAAGGCGGTGTCCGGTTCAAACAGTGTGAATAGTGATCATCATTTTAAAAGATGGATGGTAGAAAGCGCCATGAGTGCTATAGATCGGAGCTGTATATTTACCTATCCAGCAAAACGTATCAGTTAGCCGTCAATAGTGGTTGAGTACGCGGGAGCAGAAGTAGCGTGGTTGTCAATGATCAGCTGACGAGTTCTCAACAAGTACTTCTCCTTACGGGCGCCCGCCGAGGTTTGTAAGGCCTTGGCTTGGATGGACGCGAGAAGGAGAGTACGCAGTCTGTCCGCCCGTTCGTTCAAAGTTCGTCATATGTGCGGTGGGCTTGAAAATGGCGGAGGGGATGGAGGCGGGAGGAGTGGGTGGTTTACCTAGATGGTGCGGATGCTGTCAGCTTCGAGTAATCTTTATTGCGAAGATCAATATGTAGGTTCGAAAGTAGCTTGGGTCAGACAAGGCTGAAACTTGATGGAGACGATTTCGACAATGTATGTTCAGATTGAGGAATGCCTTTCCGTGTCATGTAGTCATCACACCGGAGGTGTATAGGTCAGAGGTTAAGAAAGTTCCGCACCTTTTGAGAATTCTAAGTTGAGGCTCGGTGTGGTCTTGGTATAGCAATGAGCTCTGCCATCACCTGTTAGCAGTGTGAACGTTCGTCTATAGAGGCAAAGTGCTGTGAGTTTTGAGTTGTTCAGAGTAATTCTAGAGTTTAGGAGAATCCTCAAAGACGTGGTCTAGGAATTGGATTGTTCGTGTTGAAAGCATTCATCATTGAAGGAGGTGAATAACGGCATAGACTGGATGGGTACTACTTACGATTGCTGACCACACTTGAAGACTTGATATTGACATTGACCGTATTTGTAGATGGATTGAAAGCTCGGTCGAGAAAATTGAGTTGAAGTGGAGGACGGATGCGCTAGCTACGGCAGCCTGAGTTCTGTGACGCTTCGCAAGATATAGTCTACCGTAGAGACCGGCATCGTTTCGACAAGCACCTGTCTGGCCTTGGTATACAACATCTATAATGGACTCACCCTATACTCCAACTACATCATATCAAACAGCTTAAACCGTCCTTGAAATACAACAATTATAATGGACTCGCCCTATACTCCAACTACATCATATAAACCAGCTCCGCCCTTCAACCCCAATACCCCACCTCCACCTCCACCAAAGCGCTCAAGCTATGCAACCAGTCAACGGGGAACACCAGAGGGTGGACCGCCCCTCCCACCACCTCCTCCACAACCGCATGACTCCAGACAATCATTCCCAGAGCTTGCCCCGCATCAACATAACCAGAAGTTAGGGAAAAGGAACGGATCCTCCTTCATACAGATCCCACCTCCCGAGGAGGGCTGGCTTCCCCATATATTAAGGGACAAATCGTATGGTCTTTCAAGCATCGTTTCAAAGGCCATGTTCAAGTAATAACACATCTTCACCTGCAGTAAAGCCGACCTATCGGATATTCTCTCCAATTCTGACGTTCAAGCCACCCTCGTTAATGCACCGAGCACAACACACCCGTCGGTCCCACAATTCCAGAAACCCCTCCACACAGCCCTCCAGCAAAACATTGCTTTGGCAAACCACCTTGTCTCACTAGAATCCCAACTCGACGCCCAACGCGCCACTACGCAATCACAGCTCCTCTCCCTGCACGCACTCGAGCGCCAGTGGCGGCAGAAGCAGGCCGAGATGGATACAGCACTCTCGCCTTTCAATCCCAAGTCACTCTACCAAAGGCTTGCGCAAGCTGTGCAGGAACAGGAGCAGGTTTGTCAAGCGCTAGAAGAGAGCTTTCTGGAGGGTGATGGAAGGGCAGGGGAGCGGGAGGTGGGCGACTTTGTGAGGAGGTACAGGGAGTCAAGGAAGCTTATGCTGTTAAGACGGGAGAGGAAGGAACGGTGGGACGAAGGCCGGGTCGGAGGATGGCGGTGATGACTTCAGCGCACCATCTCTCGATAACACCCTGCCCAGTATCAGGGCCATTTATGACTTCGTTGAACGCCGAGTTCGGGGTTGCAACACCGTCGCGCAGGATCGATCAGTATATCGACATTCATCGAGTGGCGATGTGACAGTTCGGGTAAGCTCTTCCTTTCTGAACTTCTATCATCGCCTTGCAACATCTTCAAGTGCTTGGAGGACTCATACTTCCCACGAAGACTACTTGCACTGATGCGAACCTAGGCACTGTTAGATCTCAAAAGTTTATGTAGAGCCCCCGGCTTACTTACGCAGCAGTGGCTGCGAATATCTCCACCGTTCGCGCCTTGGTGAATACCGCCAAGATGAGCGAGAACACTGCGCAGAACCCAGTAATGATTCCAAGGCCTGGCCACAACGTTGGTGACAAAATACAACACGAAGATAGAGGCGGGAAAAATTATGGCGGCGAGGGTGATTTTAAGTTCCCTTGCCGCGGCTGAGATCGTCGAGTCCTTATACTCGGTCCAGCCAGCCTCAAAATCTGGATTCTTCGGTTTCTAGGTGAATGTCAGTCTACCTCAGTATAGGGTGGCTGAATGGCAGTATTACTCCAAACCTATAACCCACACATTGATGGAAAAAGGCCAAGAATCTATAACGGTACCACCTGGAGAACAGGTCCTGTTCTTGTTGTGAGTCGGACAAGGCAACAAGGTCCGTAGTATGTGGATCATCCCAAACCGAAGCTTCCGTGCCTCGCAGAAAGAAGTTGCCATATTCAGGCAACTGTAGCCACTTCCGAATCACCTCGAGATTATGTTGAGATGGTCGATATAATCTGGAGAGCTCGGCTTGTTGTAATAGGGTTTGGTCTAAAATGCCCCGTGCTTGATTAGCGCATAGGCTCAAGAGGCATACTCCACGGTGGCAACGACGTACTATACACACCCAACGTTTCTCGAATCTCAAGTATTTTAAGCCACTGGATATTGTTTCCCGCCTCTTCAGACGCTTGGCTCAGTTCCCACCAGTCTTTGTTGAATTGGAGGCGCTGAGGGTCTTCTGATTCCAAGTCTTCTTTGGCAATCTCTCGTAACTCAACTTCTAACCTTGATAGCTGGGCTTGCAAGTACAGCAGATTCTGAAGATTTAAGGCCCCGAACTTTCGGAAGATTGCAGTCTCTGGGAACGAGGTCTGGAAGACAGCGAGCTTGGGATAGCCATCAAGCAATACACTGTTTCCAAGACGTTTTTCCGCCGCCATTCTTGCAATATCGGCCAAAATGGAAAGACAATGGCGAGGACATTGTGCACTGAAGCCCGAGTATCAAGCAAGGCTCGCTGGCTCCACATGTCAGCGTTCAAGGCCTGTTTGCAGAGGTAGTTCGTACTGCGAACTGCCTTTGATTGGTTGTCTGGTTTACTCCAATCAGGAGCAGCTTCGGCGGGATATAAACATAAGGCTACCTTGTGCAATATAGCATAGCCTTACTTTTACATGGAAGGCGACTGGATGCCCACTACGTTACCTTCCCGGTTGTCGTTGTTTACTCTCTGAATTTCAAGCTCTGAATTGCTTTCGCCCCGGCCTGTGAACATCCACTCAATCTCACGCACTTGGTGTTACTGCAGCTCACTATAAGCATGCATCGTCTCTTCAAGGGTAAGCGAGAAGACCGTCGGCCCGAGTATGCCGTAATTGGCGCAGGGGTGGTTATGGGTGCTGCTGCCGGTTTGGGGGCTCCCCCTGGCTTGGCTAACCACCTGGCACCTCAAACAACTCTTCGTCATACGTCCCACTTCGTTCGGCATCCTGAAAGAGTTGCAGAGAGCAAAGAAGGGGCGAGACACTTCATCGTGAAGGTGCTCGCATTGCTGAAAGGGGGGGGAGAAGCGATCCCTGGGAATGACTCTAGCTTCGAAGATGTCGAGGTCACCAGAGGAAACTCCGACAACAAGGAGGAAGGGGTATGCAAGATAAAGGGAGACCAGACTCCTACAGAAATGCTGATGAGCCGAGTTTAGAATGCTCCGAAACCCGAACTATTCGACTTCTCTCAACAAGACACGGCCTTATCGACGCAAGATGTGGTCGAAGGTATCGGCCATGCCACTGAACATATCGAAATGTACACCAGCTCTGGAATCGTCATAAGGAAAGCCTTGCTCGATACAGGGATGGAGCCAAACATGATTTGCCGCACAATAGCAGAAGAGAGCCAGCTCTGCATCGAGGATTACACCGGATTGGAGGCGCAAACCGCCGACGGGAGGTTGTTCATGCCCGAAGGGGTCGTAACGCTTAGCTTTTCTTTCCGCGACCGTGGGACCGCAAAGTCATACCGCGTGAAGTTTCTGGTTGCCCCTGAAACTGCGCCTTTCGACATTGCTTTGGGCAGGGAGTTCATTCGGCGCGCTCAAGTGTTCATCAAAAACCCAGCCGGCTATGTCGTACATTTCCCAAAAGAGACCGAAGGTACCGCCTTCCATCATTCTATGACTGACTTCAAATGACTGACATCAGCGATCCAGAGAAAAAAGCCGAACTTGAGAAACAGAAGCAGAAGCAGACAGAAGACAACGATGCCCTGGAAAAGCAGCGAGCCGAAATCACCAGCCAGAAGAGACAGGAGCAGCGGACGGCGAGCAAGTCTTCGTCGGGATCGAGTAGCGCGGGTCGCAGTGGATCTGGGACCAGCTACAATACCGAATCAAGTAGCGCAGGTCGCAGTGGATCTGGGGCCAGCTACAATACCGGATCAAGTAGCGCAGGTCGCAGTGGATCTGGGACCAGCTACAATACCGGATGAGCTTGTGATGCTGAGTCATTTTTCAGATTATTGAATCTGGTATGGATTGGGTGATGGTATGACCGGTTTGTCCATGGTTACGTCTCTAATCTAACCACTGACAATGTAATAGCCCTCCGGCAGCGAACACTACTCGTAGAACAAGAGGGAGGGATCCATCGCACGGCGCCAACCCATACTTTATCACCAGACGAGGGCAAGCTCATGCGCTCTCGCTCTTCACGAGTAGAGTCAAATTCGCTCTCCATCATCGAGAGATTAATACCCTTTCACACAAGGTCCACAGCTACGCGGTTTCCGCCCTACGATAAAACAGGTGGAAGTTTTCCACGTACTCTAGAGAACCAACCGCGATGATCTTACAGATGGCGAGATGGATGTCAACTCTGGATGCTCCGGACTTGGGCATACGTATCACCAACACTCTTCCATCATTCACATCTTCAAGCTCGTTCCCTGTTGCTTTCGATACCTGTCTAAGTTGTACATACGCTTGTTATTTGATATCTCTCCCAAGGAGGAAAACAGACATCCTAGTTTCGGAATAATATTTCTGTCTCCTGAATCCGAGTCGCACCGAACCCGCACTAAGAGATCCGAGTCAGAGAATTCCGAGCACACGGGTTCCCCCTCAAGCGTTCCGTTGTGAGATATCATCGGACAAAACGAGCTACTGACCCAGGGGTGGGACGATATACCGCCGCATTTTTCGCCCTCTACTTAGTAAAATAGACCATCCTAACGTGATCAAACGTCGATGACAACGCAGTGATTCCTTCGATGTACCCGGGCCGCTCCGCAACGAAGCGGTTACATGATGTGGGTGAGGTGCGTAGCAAGCATCAGGGCCGCCTATGTTCTGCTGCCATTCCATCTTATGCATATCACGTCCGTCACGCATGAGATTGTTTGGCCGAAAACAAGGTCGACCGATCATATCCCCACTCGATCTGCGCTCGCCGTCGCCGTCGTCTGGTCTGCGCTGCCAAGGAATACCTAGCTCGATTAGGGACCGGGGCAACGGAGGATGCACCCGCCAGCGCAACCTGACACGATCAGAGCACAAGGGCACATTCACATGCCATGTTTCCTCCTCTCTGCCATTTGCTGTGTGTGCGCATATGTGTTGCTTACTACCCCGCAACTTGCTGAAAATAAGATAGACAACTCCCCCATTCTATCCCTCACCCTCCCCTATTCTATCCCCTCCCTCCTCTCACCTCCCACCCCATCCCGTCCTACCTTCCCATCCTACACACAGCCCATTCCACTCCTAGCCCCTGCCACTCGCCACCACCAACCAAGCACACCTCCAAGCCGTAAAACCCGCCACAGCGCTCCATACCCCGGCCTGAGCCCGACGGCCTTGCCTTCCAGATTGTCGACGCGCGGCGAGACGGCGCTGGCAGTGCTATACAGTTGTCATGGAGACTCGCACTCGTAGTCAATCGCTATCGCAACGTGGACACCTCGCCCTCATCATGACCAGCCATCCACCGTGGCCCATAGGAGGTCCGGCAGCTCGCAATACAACGCAATACAACGCAACGCGACGCAACCCAGCGTTCGTCTGTTCGGCCATGGAACCAGGGGGGAGGGAAGAGGAAGCGGCAGCGGCGCAGGCATGGACATGGGGAGGCTTGTAGAGATACTTCTGATCGCCATCCTGATGATGAGATTTGTTCCCGTCCCTGATGCTGTTGGCGTTGCCGTTGGTCTTGTCGTTGCCGTTCCCATTGCCAGTCCCACCCCGACCCAGAAGGGACCTTCAGGACACGGTAAAAGGGGGCCATGGTGAGAGTGGGCCATGGTGAGAGGGCATCAGGTCATGACTATCTATCATTCACTGAACCCTGACGAGGCCAGGAACCGATGTAGAGACAGAGAGAGAGAGAGAGCGCTGAAGCAGCTTGTACTGGCACCGGCTAAGAGCTCTTAGTCAGAAACGATGTCATGGACTGGAAAGGACTGTGTGAGCAAAGCAAAGCGACGCCGCCGGACCATCGCACTCAAGGTATCAGTGGGAGGTAGTAGTCTGACTGACTATACCTACTGTAGTGTGGATAGTCAAGTCAGATTCATCATCGGCGCCGGAAGTAGTAGGTATTGGTAATAAACCCGGATTGAGAACGCTCCTCTCCGACACCAAATCAACCCATTCTCTATGTGCTCGTCGATTTTAAGCTGACCACTCCGCCGGTAATTAAAGAGTACACCTTGCGTAGAATACAAGTAACAAAAGAAAGAAGCCTTTGGGCGACTCAGCGGAATAATGGAAATTGAAACCGACTCCTCTAAACACCCGCTGTAGTAGGTCACTCATTGTCCGTCCCATCTAGACTCGACGCCCGACAGCGTCATGCTGCGGTTGATAATACTGAGTCTGGCCGCCACCATTGAGCCCCCCACCATTGAGCCCCCCACCATTGAGCCCCCCGGCCCCCGTCACTCCTTCCGAGTGAACGACCGGACGCACGACTTGCCCACTCTCGATATCGGTATCGTCCGAAGCCTGGGCCTTCTCCCACCCTTCATAACCCACGTAGCCGTGCACGCCGACGGGCACAGCAAACGCCCTGTCTCGGCTCCGAGCGCCCCACGACCATCCGGCACCCTGTCTGACCGGCAAGTGATACCATCTGAAGCTGAACCACCCGAGCGCGAAGCCCATCAGGGAGCCGAAGATGATGTCCCAGCCGTGATGTCGGAAATCGGAATAGCGGGTCGTGGAAATGTAAATGGCGGCGCCGATAGGAATGAACGCAATCACCAAGAGGTAGGTCGGAGGCGCAGCGGCTTGGTTACGCAGCTGAACCGTGGTCGATGCGCTGGGCGACTGACCTTCGGGCGAATGAGGTGGTCCTCCTAGATTCGAGAGCGCGATATCTTTGCTCTGACTGGACGAAGAGTACTCGGCACGGCGGTGGCCGGTACGCCCAAGGAACGAAGAGGTCGCGTTGTCCGGGTGGAAAGCTCGAGGGGCGAGGAATGGGACGGCAATGGCGAACTTGGAGCATAGGAATAGTGTCAGGTAAGTCAGGCCTGCCCAGGAAACTGACGTAGATAAAATTAGCATGGAAAAGCTCAGCTGGAACATGCAAGACGACCTACAGGTTGAGTGCCCGCTGGGGAAGCTGTAGAATCCGTCATTGAGGATGGACATGTTCGTCTGCCGGCAAATGTGCCATGACACCAAGAAAATACCCTCATTGAGCGACGAGCCGTATCCACCAACGGCGTACTTTTGCGCGTTCGCCAGATCAGGGTTGCAGCGGCTCAGCAGATCGGGCCTCGGCTTGCCAAGAAGACCTTTCATGCCATCGGTTATGAGGAAGACCCCGGCGCAAGCGAGCGCGAGTCCCATCCAACCCGTGTTCCACTCCCAAAGCTTGCGGCGCCAGATCAACGATTTCGGAGTGCCTCTGCCGAGGGTTGGTCCGGGAACGAAAAGAAGGCTGACGACCAATATGATGACAGCTGGTACGATGAGGGAGACGATGACAAGTGTGGCTGTCGAGATGGTCTCCTTCTCTTTGTAAGGATAGGAGATGCTGGGGTCAGTGAGTGAAAAGGGGCGGCGGTTGGGCGAGATTTTGGTGAAAAGTGCGCCAACAATTGCGATGAGTCTGTGGTAATTGATCAGCAAGATGACGACCGCAGTCGCGTGAAAGCTCGTACATGATTACGACCCAATCGAGGATGTAAGAGGCGAGGAGTCTCTTAGACATACGCCCAGCGCCGGCTCCGGCCCTATTCATGACGATCTCGAAAGACTGTATCGGTTTGGTTATGGAGTTCGCTTTCGAGGTGAGAAGGGCGAGAGTTGATCTTGCTGAGTGCTTGGATGGTGGCTATTTTATGTGTTGTGAAGTTTGGAGTAAGGAGGCGGTGATTTTCGTATGCTAATATTAGCCTTGCAGTTTGTTGGTACAATTACTTAGTGATGACGCAAGCTAATATTTCGAAATGATGACACAGCGCCGAAACGCCACGGGAAATTATTGTGGCTGGGGCGAGTACAGCTAGAGCACGCGACTCTCAACCACTACCGTAAACAGTACATGTCCATAAATGTTCTCTGTATAGGTCTAAGTATGGAAAAGCTACAGGGCCCCTGGCAGAAAAGGCTCATTACCTTGTAGTTCCGCCAGTCAACTATTCCAACGAGCATATAGGGAGAAATGGGTTCTTCTATGTCCAATGGCGTTTAAGTAAATAAAAATCCTTTGTTGCGACAGACCCATCACGGAGCCTCATTTCTTCTTGCCATCTAAATCTGCAAAGAGGTCCCATGCAAACCTCTTCGACGGATCATTGAACCTCAATTGTTTATCCAGTGAATCGACCTTCTGAAGATCCTCAGGTTCAAGCTTGAAGTCGCCCTCCAGATTGGCCCTGATGCGAGCAGGTGTCTTTGACTTCGGGATAACGCTGTGTCCATGCGCAACACCCCAAGCTATGCACGTCTTAGCGTCGCCCTCAATACTCATGAAAGTGCTGAAAGACTCACCAAGAGCGACCTGGGCTCCGCTTTTGCCGTACTTCTTTCCAATTTCAACCAGCGTCGGGTCCTCGATCAACTTGCCCATCTGCTTCCCGCCGTCGTAGAATTCATTCTGGTTGCCGAAAGGCGAGTACTGTGTGATGTGGATGCCCTTGCTCTTGTGGAACTCGGCAAAGCCTCTCTGTTGCAGCCAGGGATGAAGCTCGAGTTGATGGACGGCCGGGACCACCGACGTCTCTTTCAGTAAGCGTTCCAACTCGGCGCGAGAGAAGTTCGAGACGCCGATCGCTTTGGTCTTGCCGGACTTTAGGACTTTCTCCATCGCTTTGTACGTCTGATAGAGTGTTAGTGTTAGAAAGCGTCTAAGATTAGCGAAGCGTACCTCAACGAAATCTGTATTGCCTGTCTTGACCTTTCCATCGCTGTCTTTCGGGAAAGCATCGCTGCCACGGGCAAAGGGTGAAGGCCAGTGCATGAGATACAGGTCGAGGTAATCCAGACCCAAGTCCTTCAGCGAAGCATCAATTGCCGGCTCAAAGTCATCCGGGTGGTGGCTGTTATTCCATAGCTTCGTCGTTACGAAAAGCTCCTTGCGTGGGACACCACTTTTCTTGATGGCTTTGCCAACCGCCGGCTCCGTGCCGTAACTATTCTCATGAATTAGCAAGTGATTAAGGTGGCCTAGGAACACGAACATTACATTCTTGCAGTGTCGATGTGTCGGTAGCCGGCTTTTAGGGCTTCGAGTACAGCATCTTCCTGAGCATCTTTGTCTTGCCAAGTCCCAAACCCTACGGCGGGAATCTCGGCTCCGGTGTTCAACTTGCATTTAGTATTGAGAGTCGCCATTGTTCGTTTGACTGGTAATTGATTCGAGATTTGTGAAAGTCGTGGAGAGGCGGTTCTGGTAAACATCGAGGAGAATTGAAATACCAGCTATCGTTCAGTTTATGTGGACTTTTCATCAATCAATCGTCGATATATTCACGTGGATAGGGCATGACGTCCTTGTTCTCGGGTTTTCTTTAGACCGAGATCACCCGCGATCTGAGCAGTACTTTGTGTCACGTGTTCAGTGACTATCGGGCTTACGTAAGGTAGGTGCGGTACCCTTCCACGGTCCGACTCGCAGCAATGGCGTCATCTCTGTGGCGCTACTGTACGTCCCCCTGTGGCTGTGCATTTACAAGCTATTACTTGTCGATCATAGAAAGCAAGATCATAACCGAGGATTGGTCCCATCTGCATGAGTTCATTTCTTTGTTGTGTGAATCTCAATTGCTGTACCAAATCTACGGAGCCAGCTTGACCGAGAATAACAAGAGCTTCTGGACTTCTGTTCGAGCAATCTCGATATCACTATCTCTCACGCATTGCTAGGATTTACTTTGATACTGGCTCCAACATGATCATCAAACCACTATTCCTCTTCGCCCTAGTAGGCACCTCACTCGCTGCCCCCGACGCCGCAGCAAAGAAGAAAGGAAAGCGCCAAGCCAACGTCTCCGAACTCTCCGTCCTGTACGTCCCCAACGCTCCCCAGCCCAACATATCACCACCGTGTCTAACGCTACCGCTAGTGCCTCCATCGCCGGCGTAACAGCCCTCCCCACCGACCCCGCCGCGCGCTCCAGTCTCCAAGCCGTCGCGAACGGCCTCGCCGCCATCCTCCCGAACCCATCCGTCTTCTCCGTCCTCGAGACCGCCGTCCCCCACTCGCTCATCAGCCAACTGGCCAACAACCCCGCAGCGGCCAGCTCGTTCGAATCGCAGTTCGCGGCCGGATCCACACCGGCTTGGTTCTCGTCCTTGCCGACCGACGTTCGGTCGTATTTGCATACGTACCAGCCGTCGTACGCCGTGCTCGCTTCGGCTACGAATGCGACGAATGTGAACTCCACTCAGACGTCGTCGTCGACACAGACTTCTACGACCGATTCTATGTCGATGTCGAACTCTGGTGCTGCTGGATCGGGTTCGACAACTTCGGCAACTGGCACGGATTCGAGCAACTCGCAATCCGCCTCGTCGGCAGCTGCTGCGGCAGCGTCGAGTAAGTCTTCGGCTGGGGGTGCTTCCAAGCCGACGGGGGCTGTGGCGGCGAGTATTGTCGGGGTGGTTGGTCTGCTTGGATTGGCTGCCGCATTGTAGGAGACTACGCCGAGTCTCTCATTGTTGGATCGTTGCGATTCTTTGAGCTTTTGACGAAGTCTGGAATACCCATGTGGTTTTGCATCCTACGGGCCATTGCATCAGGAGTATCATAGTATTTATCTGGGTGGACGGCTGTCAATCATCTAATCAAATCTGATATGCTTATACGCGTTTGTTGTTTGGTGCTTCGGTGTAGAGATAAAAGAATCAATCAGGAAGGATGCTTTCACATTAACGTTGATGATAGGGGTTAGTTGATATACAAAGTCTCAGCCAGAGGACGCTAATGGCACTGGTCCGACGCTGTAGACCCACTGGCAAGCTGCCTGCCGATCAGGACGATGCAGCCTTAACCAGCCGGAGCCTTGTTGCTCTGTTACAGTGACCAAGACAGGTGCCGTCAACCTACCATATCAGTCCATCACTGAGCTTCAACATAATTTCTTCTCTGCTATATCAAACCCAACCTCCCCAGTAATCGCCTTCGTGCATACCTGAAGCTGCTGCAGCTCTTCAACGATATCAGTCAAGGCGGACGAGTAAGCATACTGATACACATCCGCCCACCTCCTGCTCCTGCCCGGCTTCGGCCTCTTGGGAACAGCGACCTGTTCTCGTTCCACCCGCTCCATCCGATCCAACAGCCGTTTCCTCGCCGCGGCTGCCGAGGGCAGGTAGCGCGGCACCGGCCTGCCGGCGCGCAGGGCGCCCACTAAGATGTACAGGTTCATCAGAATCGCCGCTACGGCGTCCCGTCGGACGGAGATCAGCATTTCCTTGGCCGGCTCGGTCCCCGCGAGCATGTACGGCTGGAAGTAGAGACTCGATTGCCGGATCTCGACGAGATGGTCGAAGAATCGTTCGCATGCGTCGGTGAGGGCGCTGTATGGAAGGGCGTCGAATGGGGCCCGGAGACGCTGGAGGTTTTGTTAGCATTTCGTAGCAGCAAGTGGAGGAGTGGCCTACTATCTCGTGCCGGGTAAGCTCCATGAGCTGGCGGATGCGCATGAATCCCTCGCGCAGGCGGCCTTCCAGCATCTCGGACCTTTCCAGGTCTTGAGGTCTGGGTTCTTCGCCGTCGGAGAAGTATATGTATTTCGCGACGACTCCGCGATATAGTACAGCAGCATAAAGCATCATCATTGCTAAAGACTTCCTCAACTCATGCCGTGCCACAAAAGGCCAAAGGAGATAATTGACTACGACAGCGGCCACGACCCCCACTAAGAAGGCAAGACCTCTTGTCCAAGCTATAAATGCCGCTGTTGGATTGCCCCCGTGTTTGTAGATGCTCAACGAGATAATTGTAAAGCTGATGCATCCGATAAGGCCAGAGCGAGGGTGGGAGCTCTGAGTGAAGCGGTGCATCATAGGAATCATGAAAATCGCCGCAAAGACAGCCATCACAAACGGGTTCCCGTTGCCGGCAGCATATGCAAGTGCACCCCATACACTACCTACAACAACACATAGTGTACGGCTTGTAAGATCTTGGAGATTCCCGCCAACCCGTGGGTGCATGTTCAACCAGACTATGACGACTGCCCACCAACTTTCGACAGCATTCCACCAGTGGTTGCTTTGTGGTAACCACGCCGGTATTGAGAGAAGTGTGGTGACAATCGCAACTTTGAGAGCGAAACGTGCCTCGAAGCCTTGCAGGCGGTGTAGGACCAGCCACATACGGTAACGAATTGTTCTACTCTCTGACACGGATTGACGGGCTTCAGCGGTACCTTGTTGTATTTGTCCGTCAAAGCTTCTGGTCCGGTTATCAGCGTCCGCATCGGGGTTCACAGTGCTGTAATGGCGAGGCAGCGGTATGTAAGCTGTACTCTGTAACTCCCGCATCGTCTTCTGGAGTTGCCTCTTGGTCCGAAAATACGACCCTGCAGTCAATCCTCCTCGATCATGGCGTACTTGTGCGTTCGCGTGAAAGAACGATTTCTTCAGAGGATATGAAGGGGCCACGATCCTTAGACCTCGCTCTTTTCCTTGGATCTCAACTACTTTTGCCAAGAATGCTTCGACTTTATCCGCTACTTGGCGGACTGGATGCACGAAAAGAAAGAGTTCGACGACTTCAGGGTGGTCAGAGTAGGTTGGAGGTAGACTCGGATGATCGATCAAGGATAGATCTGCATCGTCAAATTCTGTCATCCGTGTACGTAGATGGTGTAGAAGTATAGTAAGATCCGGTAGACGATCCTTATCCGGACTGAGCTTATTACGAAGTCCGGAGATGTTCATAAGTATAGCACTTCCACCACTCACGGCTTCCCTGGTGGACTCAAGTAGGGCAGCGGTAGGCCTCACAAGCACTTCTGTAACCAACTGCAAGGCCTGCGTTGATGATGGCATTCGTTTGACATCCAGGTTTTCGTTGACAACATTTCCTACGTTGATGATGGATTCAGTACCTGTGTTGTTGCTCTGCGTTTGGTGTTCATCAAACAGAGTTGTGTAAGGTCTTAGGGCCATCGTGCCGCGCAGCATGCTCTGTATATTATTCCGCAGAATCCTTACATCCTCCGGCTGGAAGCGCGAGATGGATAGGTCGAGTGTAAAGTCACGTACGGCTTGAGAAAGAAGGACGAAATTCCCGGCCAAAGTCCTTTTCATGGATGCGTTATCCGGCTGTGGGAACTCAAGTGACTGCTGTGCAGCATTGAGCGAGCTGCGAAGAGCCACGCTACCCGGTTGTGAGATTCTGACATAATAAGTAAAGGTAGAAAAGCTTACGCAAGAGACCGTGAGCCCGTGTCCGGAAACAATAGCAGACAAATCACCAAGCTTATAGCTTGGCCGAGGACCCATGGAATGCCATAATCAAAAATCTTTCTCCACCCGACCACCTGCGAGGTATCGGCCAAACACGTATAGCACAGAGCTATACCAGCGCAGATGACAGCTTGATAAAACCTAGTAAAAACGCATCGGATCCAGGCTAAAGAAATAGTAAAGAGAACAAGGAAAGTTGCCAATGCACCACCATAACCCGAACGGGCGGGCCTTGTAGATGTTGATACAAAGAGAGCCAAAGAGCCCCATCCGAGACCTGCTGCAGTACCAACGGTGGTCAATATCAGGCCATCAATCTGGGATCCAATCGATCTCCCCGCATGATTCAAGATGGCGGAAAGTACGATGATATAGCTGTAGTGGCCAAGCCAATCGCTGGCCTTAGGTATGAGGCAGATAATGTACGCTATAAAGAATCCCAAGAAGGACTTTGCAGACCTCGTCCCTGATTCCGTCGTTAATATCAGACGAAGGAAGTTAATTTGGTCCTGCCCCTGCTTGAGTATGGCATGGCCTAGGGATTTAGGACGTGCGGTCCGCAACGCTCGCGGCAAAGTTGTCGAGACTGCCTCTATAAGGTCCACATGACCTGTATATAGAGGGCGGTCAAAGGAAGCATCGAAAAACCCATCTCGAAGTTCCTCAAGTCCGTATGAGTCAAGGTCGATATCCACATCTTGGAGGAGGTGCTCGAGTAAACCATGGCTGATGCTAGCTCGTGAAGACGGAGGCACAGAATCAACAGGATTCTTGGCACCTATCGACCTGTCCAATGATACTCTAGAGTGATGTGGGCTCTGCCGGTATGATCCAAGATATCTAATTGATCCAGAAGATCGCCGTCGGGGGCTCGGTTCGGGGATCCGAACGTGCTTCACCGAAGTGTCCCCGGGGTAAGGCGCACGGCGTAAGCGGGGCGACGGATCCTCCACACTCGCTCCCTCGATATAGATTGGACTCCTCCATTGGACACGAGATGTCGGTGTAGTCGACTGAAAATTTGATGCCAAGTCGTTGGATTGCTTCCGGTCTGCCGACATTCGGTGAGCAACACAATCAAAGTCGCATTTTGATCACTGCCATCCTGTGGTAATAAGCAACACCCTCCTAGTATGAGAGCCGACGCCACGTAATCTATGTTTGCTGCAATGCGTGGTCCTGATGATACTACCGATACCTCTTTGGTAGGGCAACACATTCGAACGGGAAATTCCGACTGGCTAGCGTTATCGGCGGCGGAGAATCTTTATTTACCGGCTCGTACCCTGGAGCGCGTTTAGCCACAAGGCAGTCGCCCTGGGATGGTGCCTAGGACAGGTACCTCCAAGTCGCGGGAGGATGGCAAGAGGAAGACTTCTGAACGAGCAAGGGCAGAAGACAACAGCAGTTGAGATTGTGGATCTAACCTCCGAGGATGATTCAGACCCGCCCAATCTCAGTCCGCTACATCATGGAGCAGACGAGGACGCGCCAATCGTTGGTTCTGAAGATGATGACCAAACCGGAGAGGACCAGTGGGAGTCTCGGTCTCTTTTTGAAGATGCACTGGAAGAGTTAGAAGACGAGCGGTTAATTGACATGGGTGAGCAGATCAAACATTCCAGGAGAGTCCGTGCGTGTTTGCTCACTGTACTGTGGGCCTTTCCAGTCGAAGACTCCTGCACCCTCGAGGAAGCCTTGGCCTTCCGGAAGAGTCTTCGGCTCGTTGGGGAGGATCGATTTATTACGGATACAATCGAAGCTGAGACTATCACGGCGAAGAAGCTCTGTACAGCGTTTGGGATAAGACCACCAGCATTCCTCGAGGGCGCCCCAGACACAGCCTATTATCCGCTATTAGGCCTTGGTATATCGCGGGAACTCTCTAAGCGCGTGAAGCTTCCTCAATACAGTACCGTCGATGACGTGGTGGATCTGATTAAAAAGTCGAAGAATATCATTGTACTAACGGGCGCAGGAGTCAGTATGTCCGAACTATAGCGCAACCATAACATGCTGATGGAGACGTGCAGATTTCGACGAGTCTTGGTATACCCGACTTTCGATCGAAAGGAACCGGGCTTTATTCGAAGCTAGAGTACCTTGGTCTAAGTGACCCCCAAGAGGTCTTTGACATCGATCTTTTCCGAGAGGACCCAAGCATATTCTACTCAGTTGCAAAGGATATTCTCCCATCTACTAACGAATATTCGCCGACCCATGCATTCATCCGCTTGCTGCAAGAGAAAGGCAAGCTCCTCACCAACTTCACCCAGAACATCGATAATCTTGAGCGCCATGCTGGAATCCTTCCTGAAAAACTCATTCAATGCCACGGTTCCTTTGCAACCGCTTCATGTGTCGAGTGCAAATACAAAGTGAAAGGTGAAGACATTCAGAAGGACCTGAAGGCTGGGAGAGTGGCCCGATGCGAGCGCTGCCTCCAGCAATTAAAGCAGGGTAAAAATGGGGCCATGAAGAGGAAGAGAAGCTCCAACGGGCAATCGAAGCGGAAACGCTATAGCTACGAAGATAGCTCTGATGAAGAGGACTATAACATCAAAGTTGCGGGAGTGATGAAAGTCTGTCACCCTCTCTCAATCAACTTTACGTGACACACCTGCTCACGCTCGCAGCCTGACATCACTTTCTTTGGAGAAGACCTGCCCGCGACTTTCCACGATCGCCTGGTCAAGCACGATCGAGACCTGGTAGACTTGGTTATCGTAATCGGTACCTCCTTGAAGGTGGCCCCTGTTTCCGAAGTCGTGGGCTTCCTACCACCAAACGTGCCTCAAGTTTATATCTCACGAACGGTAGGTCTTGCATATCTGATAGCTTATGACCTAGCTGACAATCTCAGCCTGTATCTCACGTCAACTTTGATGTCGATATGCTGGGTGACTGCGATGTGGTGGTAGTGGAACTGGCTAAGCGCGCGGGTTGGGAACTGAAGCACAAGATGGTCTCGCCAGACCAAGATGTGGAGATACAGCTTCATGACGGTCACGAATCTCGGTATATGTTCAAAGTTGTGGGTGCATAGCGTGGCGTTCAGCGGTGGATTGGGCAGAAAGGTGCTGGCACGCGGGGAACTGTGTAGACATTCTTGATCCAGCATGGATCTTCTCGTAGCTTACAGCTATTCTTAGAATGTTGGCTTCAAGGAGCACATAGCAAGAATTTGTAGAAAATAAACAGTAAAATCTGCCTAAATTCTTTTCTCTCTAATCATCATTCACAAAATTGATCTTGCTGTCTTTCTCAACATCATCATCATCATCATCACTATGACAAAATGAAAGACTCTTGCAAAGACTTCTTCTGTAATGTAAAAATTAATGTTCATATCAGTATTTACATCAGTCTGTTCACTAAATCTTAATGACAACTTCATTAAGATTCTCAATCTTAATGTTGTTGTCAATAAAGATTCAGTGTCATTCATACAATATACTGTGTTTTATACAGTATATCTGAATAGAAAATTGATGAATGAGAATTTAAACATCTTTAAATTAAATAAGAAAGAAAAGAGCTTTATATAAAGAATTTAAGATCTTAAGCAGTCAGCAGTGATTAAGAAATATTGTAATGAAAGAAAATACTTTTATTTTAAATATTAAATAAGAATTAAAATCAACTATTTAGCTGCAAAAAAGAATGCTGTAATCATTGTGATTCTTAAAGACATAAATAATTAACAGAAAATGAAGAATCTTGTTAAACTGTGAAATAGTAATAAGAAAAAAGAAATAATAGTTATTATAAGAGTTAACTGAGATAGAAAGACAGCAGAGAATATCATTACAGTAAATGAGAAGTCAATAAAGAAAGAAGTTATAAAGAAGAAAAATAAATTTAAGCATTAAATATAAATTTATCTTCTTTCTTCATTGATTTTTAATGTCTTTGTTAATAAATATCAGAGAACAGCTACTATGATATATAAGAAGAATGCAAATCAATGTGTAAAGACTTTAAAGAATGTTAATTATATATTAAATGTTATTGTTATTCATTATTGATGTAATAACAAGACATATCTCAATTATGATCATTACTGTCTTTTTTACAACAGCATTCATAAAATTCTCAACTCTACAGCTATTTAAATGTAAGCAAAGACTGTTAATAAGAATAAAGTAACAATTTATGCATCATTCATCAACATAAAGATTATATTAGCTGATCAATTAAAGAAAAGAACTTCATTATTAATTATATTGTTTTTTTTCTTTTTCATATCATCAATATTTACAATATCTTCATCATCTTATCTCATTCAAATTTACATTTTCTCATCAGCATCAGCATCAGCATCAGAAATCTTTATCTCTGCAGTTTTTTTCAGTGATATTAAGATTATACTAAAATTATTAACTTTATTAATTACAACATTACAACATTCTTCTTCTTCTTTACAGTCTCTGCAATCTTTATAATCTCTGCATTACATTTTATATATCTCAGCTCAATACTCTTCTTCTTTATTTCTTTTTTAATTGCTTTCTTCACAATTCATATCTTCACTGTCTTCTTCATCATCTTTATTATTTTCATTGTCTTTATTATCTTCATCACAGACTTTACAGTCTTCACAAAAAATACATTTTATCACATTTCTGTCAGTATTGTCTGCAATATTACTTGTTAACAGTTTACTTAACTTAAACATCAATTTTAAAACATAACTGCAGAACTTTTTTGCTTAATTTAAGTGAAAACACTTTACTTTGAAGACATAATTGATGAATTATTGTAATATTCTTTTAAAAGAGATATACAATTTACAGAATATACAGTTAATCATTAAGCAGACATAAAAAGAGCTGAACATTTCAGTTAATCTTAAATAACAGTTAAAGAAAGTCTTACATTTATATTAAAAGAAAAGAAGACATATAATAATTATAAAAACTTATTTTACAGAGATTTATGATTTTAAGAAGAAGCAGAAAGCATTGTAAGTGTTAAAGATAATGAGAAATGATAGTTAATTCATTATAATAACATATTTATGTATAATTAATAAAGCTGTTTCAAAAATATTTCTCTGAATTGTCTTCTGTCTTATACTTCTGTATAGTCATATAAATAAATGCTGAAAATTCATTCTCAAACTTTTTCATCAATATCTTATGTCTCTGCTAGGCTGAGTGCACAGGTTGCCTATAGGTTGCATAAGTTCAGGTTGAGTCTGAGTGTCAGATCAGATAGATTGAACTTTTTTTGACTTAAGTCAGATGCAGATTGCAAATTATTTGCAGACTAAGTAAGCAAGAATTAGTCTGACTAAGCAAGTATAAGTTAATATAAATATGTAAAAGTTTTTGTCAGTTAATTTGATAGTGTGCACATTAGAATTACACATTAAAAATGAAGATTTCATCTTAAATCATAGCATGTACTATTCTTTGAAAGTGCATAATGATGTTGTCACTGACTATGCTATGACTCTATGCTACAAAGTCTAATCAGCACTTAAAACAATCATCATTATTCATTAATGAGAATTCATCTTCATTTACTGTTTAAAAATCTATATCTTTCAACATTAAAAGACTCAAGACACAAACAATCATCATTTAACATTACTTTGTTGATGAAGTGATGTCAAACATCACTCTGTTAACAAAGTGATATCAGACATTGCTCTATCAACAGAGATTGAGAGTTTCTGATTGTGTAATTTTATCTGAGGTTGAGAATTCTTAACTGTGTGATTTCATTTAAGATTGAGAACTCTCAACTGTGTGATTTCATCTGAGATTGAGAGCTCTTAACTGTGTGATTTCATCAGAGGTTGAAGATTCTTAACTGTGTAATTTCATCAAAGATTGAGAGCTCTCAACTGTGTAGTTTCATCAAAGATTGAAGACTCTTAACTATGTAATTTCATCAGAGGTTGAAGACTTCTAATTATGTAATTTCACTAAAGATTGAAGACTTCTGACTGTGTAATTTCATCAAAGATTAAAGATTCTCAACTGTGTAATTTTACTGAAGATTGAAGATTCTCAATCATGTAATTTCATCAGAGATTGAAGATCTTCAACTATATGATTTCATCAGAGATCAAAGATTTCTGACTGTGTGATTGAGTAATGTGATGAATGATGAAATAGTGAAGCATAAAGAAGAAGTGATGTAAGTGAAGATGATGTGATTAAAGTTTATTTGATATTCACTGTTAAAAGTTAGCATTATTCACTATCAAATTACTTTTATGCAAGTTTACTCATTACTTGTCTCTCTTTATTCTCTTTTTTCTTCTTACTCTTCAAATGCAAATGTTCTTTCTAACACACAATGTATTTCTCTTGAAAGCAGAGAAGTTCATGTTGTGTTCTGAACAGATTGTAGTTTCATGAATTTTTTGTGTTTATTGACATAGCTATTAAGCAAATCTCTTCTAACTTTCTTTTTGAGATGAGCTGAGAAGATTGATAGTGTAGTTAATTGTAAAGATGCTGTAATATTGACTGATTTATTCAGATTGCAGCATTTTAATCTTTTAACAGAGAATTCTAACATACATGCATCAGTTAGTTGTCTTCATAGATATTGAGTTTCATATCTTTGTTTAGATCATCAGAGTCATCATCTGAAATATTGTGAGAGTTACACTTCAAAATATCATAAATGATTTAATTCAGAGTATCAGCTGAGCTGTTATCTGCAATGTTAAAAGAGTTGTAATTTGAGATAAATATATAAGATAGATGCTTCATGTCTATATTAGCTTTATCTGAAAATAAGTCTTCTGCAGCATTTTTTCTTTCAGTTATGAGATAATTCAGTTTTTAATGTTGAAGTAAATTGAACTTAATCATTATAATGATTTTAATGATGACTTTATTTAGTCAATCTCTTCAATAAGTAATGACATCTCAAGCAAGATTGAACAGTCATTCAACCTCAATATCAGCAATAAATATAGTAAGAACATTCTTAATCATTATAATTAATGCTGAAAAGATTATGATCTGCAACTTTCAGTACTTTAGAATGTTAAAATCATTCTTATTGACTAAGTACAGTAAAGAATCTAAGTATTAATTGACTTTCAAATCAATAGTTATGATATCATTAAGTTGAGTCTTGAATTGCTGTGCTTTTGTGACAAGATTTATGAATGATTTAATGACAGATAATGTTGAATTCTGAGTACAATTATGTGACAAAGCATTCTTATATAAACAATAATGATCTTTATAATAAGTCTAAAACTCAGTTCAATATTATGCATAATATGTCTGACCTCACTCAGCTGACTGCACACCTCAGTAATTAGTGATGCACATTAAAAATATATGTTAAAAAGATCAGTAAAAAACATATCTGATACAGTGAAAGTTTCTGTGTAGAGTCAAGAATGATGATAATGTTATATAATAAGTCACTCTCATCTTCTGTTTATACATAATATTTCTTCATCTTAATTAATGCTTTCTCAATAGCTGTCTTCAGCTTCATTATTTACTTCAAGATTAAGTTTAATTTCTTTATGTTATTCTGATTCTTCAGATAATCAAAAAGATTGATGTACACAAGAAATACTTTATACATAATTAAATTATACATTTAACTCATTGACTCTGTGTACTTCTTGAAGAGTTAAAGAAGCATTACTATATATGTAACTTGCTGTCACTTCTGCTCAGATACACATAGAGTCTCAAGCTTCTTGCTTAATTTTGTGATTCTGTTACACTCTTGACTGATTCAGACACATATATCATTGTAAAGTTGATAGACTCTTTACATCATGTTGTAAATAGAGTTTCATTGTGTTCTGACATTCTGTATAAGTGTTAGAACAGAATATGAATGAATAAAATGCTGAATTCTCTTAAATATTTTGTATCACTGTGAAGAGAAATTCATAGCAATAGCAAGCTGTCAAATCTAGATATTTAAGAATGTGTTAGTCATATCTGTTAGAACTATCTGTTAAAAACAAGATAGTAATATATCTTGAACAGAGTGTTAGACAGAATGATTTTCTTAATAATTTATGTTAAATTATTCTTGTTAAATGATAAAGTAATTGACTCATTAACTGTTGATGTCTTTAACAAGTCAAGTAGATTCTTGACAGCTAGCTGAATGATATGTACAAAGCAAGAAATGACATTGACTGTAGTCTGTCATATGATATCTCTTTTCTTTAAAAGCTTACTCAAAGCTCTCTATATAAATTCATTGTTACTGCAGTTGTCTGTAGTCACTACAAGAAGATACTTCTTCAGCTTATATTCTTAAAGAATTGTAAAGATCTCTGCAGTTATTGATTAATTAATATATTGATTATGAAGAGATTAAAAGACAAAAAGAATTTCTTAATAGTTTTAGTTCTTGTCAATAAAGTAAGCAGTAACACTCATAAAGATTAGATGACTGAGATTGATTCAGTTGTTAAGTGCAATTAAGATTTTAATAGTTTGCTTAAACTCAGTAAGAAGTGTTTCTTAAATGTTTTGATGTTGCATTTTTATTAAATTGTCAAATCAGTGTTTATCAGACATCAACATATCTGATTACAGTATTTAAATGAGTTTTTGAAATTCAGAGTTCTTAAGTGCTTAAAAAGAAAGATTTAAAAAGAGAAAGTCATTTAGAAGTTGTTCAGTGAAGTTTTCAGCACTGAAATATTTATTTACTGATTTCTTGTCAAGTTTTGTCTGCTGTGCTATGTCAGAGATATGCATTAAAAATATATGTTAAAAAAGCAGAAATCAATATTTTTGAAAGTAAATTAAATATTTATGCTTAAATAGATATTCATAATGATAGCTAAACAGTTCTTGATTAATCTATGATTTTAAAGAGAATTTATATCATTGTTAGTTAATGTTGAATGAACTATATTCTCATTACAATGACAGCAGATCAAATAAGATACATTAATATATTAATGTGCTGTCTCTAAATACTCTTGTCACTCATTGCTGACATAAAGATGATTATCTCATTGCACAGTACAATGTTTTCAATTAAATTTGTCAATACTAAATTGACTGTCATTAATGTTCTTTTATTCATAATTAATCAAAATTCATCACTCTTTAAATTCACTCTGCAGCTCATTCTTTCTGACTGAGTCATCATGTTCTGAATATTGAATTAGATATCTTTAAAAGTCAATGAATTTTAAGTTTGAAGAAGATTTCAAAGATAATTTAATTGAAGTATTTAAAGATTCTGTTTGAAAATTGATGACATCATCATAAAGTATAGATGATGTTGACTGACTAAAAACTATGTAAATAATTAAGTTATAAAAACACAAAGCTTTGAGAATTACTCTGTGAAGTGTGCATGATGTGTTTACAGAATTGTGATGCATTCAAAGACATAAACATACTTCATAGTCAGAAGTTAAGAATCAAACACAATTGCTATTTAATGTTTTTAACATGTTTTTCTCATGTACAATGACTGCAGAGAGCTCTGTCTTCATTTTAAATATTTATTGATTAAGAAAAACTCTTAATTTAATTACTGAATGAGCTACTCTCAGTTGAGTTAAGAAAAGTAATATAGTTTAATTGTTGCAGTAATTGTCTTATCTATCTTATGTATTTGCTGCTCTTCTTCAAGAAGAAATCAGAAGATGAGATAAAAGCTATGTTGATGACTTTGCTACAGATATATTCAAAAGTTGTATTGTATAATTTATGAATGTTATAGATCATCTTTACTTCTATGATATTGTAATGCATTCAAACACATTTAACACATAACACTCATCATTGTAATTAGAGAAATAAAGTTAAAAATTAATGTTTTTAACAGACTTTTCTAATATGCAATCTTCTTGTCTTCTTCAGTCTAAATATTATTGAATGTGATCATTTTCAAAGTGCATTAAAAGAATTAGATAGTAAGAGCTAATCTTTATACAGAAAGAGAAAGCAAAATCATTTATTTATTTATAACTTATACAGCAAGTCAAAGCATCACTGACTGCTTTTCTTTTTCAACTGTTTTAGAGTCTTTCAGCTTTTGCTTAAGACAATATGATTATTTCTGTAAGCTTTGTCTCATCAACAATCTGTTTCTTAAATTATGATGTGTGTAATGCTGATAAAAATCATATTATAGAATTTAATTCTTCAAAGATTTCTCTTAAATTATTCTTTACATCTTCAGAAGTCTGCAATTGACATAAGCATGTTAAAATTATCTGTTAAAATTCTTTTATCTTCATCACTGCCTCATTAACTACAGCATTCTTCTCATTAACATCTTTCTTCTTAGTTTTGCTCTCAGCAACATCTTTAATCACAACTTTCTCTTTAATAACATCATTCTTCACAACTTCTTTCTTAATCATCTCTTCAATCACAACATTCTCTTCAATCACAACTTTCTTCTTATTAAGATTCTTCTTCACAACTTCTTTCTCATCAACATCTTTAATTACATCTTTCTCTTCTTCATCAGCATCTCTCTTCACACACAAATTCTCTTCTAATGAGATAACAATGACAAATTTCTTAAGCTTGATCATCTATAATAGTCATTAGCATGTTAGAAATAACTGTTAAAATTCTTTTACTTTAATTATGAATTCATCAGAATATTTATGTTCATCTAAATTTAATTTTATAATTCAGAATTTATCATCATTCTCTGTGCTCAGTGTCATGACAGAATTCTCATCATCAAAAAGAAAGATACATATTCTCTTTGAGATCTTAAGATCTTTAACTGCACTGAAGAATTTAAGCTTCAAGATATGTTCTTCTGAATTTGAAATTGTGTAGCTACTAATGATAAGTAGATACACATTAGAATGAACTGTTAAAACATTTACTTCACTATTATGTTTATGATATTATCAGAATTCATCATCTACTGTTAAAAGTGTCTCATATGCATTTCTAACTTGAGATCATCAGCTATCTAAAGACTGTGTCTTTTTCTTAAATAGCTTATCTATTCTCAGCATTAAATTACAAAATCAATGTTTTGCTTTGCTGTCTCTTTAATTGTCAAGTAAATCTATTATATAATGAGTAAGTTTTAACAGATTTTTCTAATGTATATGTGTAATATTTACTTCTTCAGTAATCTTCTTCTTCATTAAAGACTTCATTCTCTTCTTATTTTTCTTTATAATTGCAAGATCTTCAATCTTCATTTACATCTTTCACTTCTTCTGTCTTCTCACAACCTTCTATCTCTTTCAATTGATCTCTAACTTCAGTCACTTCACTAATGTCTATTAGCAGTATCAGATTCATAAAGCTCATAAACATATCACTTTGCTGAGCTCAATATTGATTTTTCATGATATCTTCTGTCAAATTCTTCTTTATCTGCTTTCTTATCTTCACATTGACTTTAACTCACACTGATGTCAGTCTGAGCTTACTTAAGACATAGTGATGTGTCAATTTGTCATGATTATTTACTTAATTAAGAAGACAAGCATTAAGAGACAGCTTACTTTAATGTTTTTGCTCTGCAGCAATATAAGAATGTTGAGAGTATTCATTCTTTTTCTTATACAGACTGTCACTTTCATCTTTAATATGTTATTCAGCTTTTCTTAATAATTCAACTTTACACATCTCTGTCAGTCATCATTATAAGATATAGACTTCAATTTCAGACTTCTACATGCTCAATGTTATTAATGCATTAGAAATAAGTATTAGAACTTACATCAATGTCAGTATTGTTAGATTTAGCAAATAAAGAAATATTCTTAATGATAGTCTTAGACAGCATAATATGCAAGATGATGTCTTTTTATATTTTAAGTATTATTAATGTGATAGACATAGATATTCTAACTTATCTTGAAGTTCTTATAGTATTTTGTGAGCATGTTGACAACAACATTCATGACAGAATCTCTTTATACATTAAATGTTATTAATGTGTTAGAAACAGACATTAAAATATATCTTATCATCATTGTTGTGACACTTCTTTGAAGACAATGATGTTAATGAAGATGTAATATGACATTTTGAAGTTTCAGAAGACATCATGATATATATTATTTCTATTAGATAATTTCAATGCATATGTCAGTTAGAGAAGAGATATAAATGTTGAAACTTATATTCTTAATGATGCTGATAAAGATGAGATGTTCAGAGTTAAATAATTATGTAAAGAAAGATAAGCTGAGCTTTTAAGTTTATTTTGTTTACTCAGTGAATTTCTCAATAACATTATGACAACAACATAGCTTCAGTAACACTACATTGATAATCTCAGATCAAAATAATACATTTTACATCAAAACAAAATACTTACATCTATTAAAAGTCTTCATCTTAGACATCACATTCACAGAGTCATCAGCAACATCAAATATATCTAGTTCTTTATCTTTAATGCATCATTCTAACAGTCTAATTAAAACAGAAGCATCTTCATTATATCTTCATAACAAATCTTATCTTTATAAGATCACAATCATCATTAAATCATCTATTAAGTCAGAATTATCTATCTCATTTTTAATGAACAATTCTAACAGTTCTAGATAATATAATCAGAACAAAGTGAACCTCAAGGACAGCAAAGTTAAGCAGAGTGACAAACTACAATAAAGTGAGAAATGAAGCTAAAGAAGAAGACTGAGTGGCTGTAAAATTAAAGAAGAAAACAATAGCTGAGATTACATCATAATTATTAAAGAAGTAAAGATTTAAAACTGACAATATGTACACATTCTGTCTATTTTTTAACAGTACTTTTTAATGCATCTATAGTGATTGCACTCAGAAAGATCAGACATTATTAAAAAAGTATAAAGTTTCTAATTCTTAAACTATCATTTCAGTAACTAATTAGAGAGATTGTGCAGAATATCTCATTTAAATCTTATTTTTACAAATTAAATATGTTTATTCACTGACAAAGCTCTGCTATTCAGGCTGTACAAGAGACTATGAAGACATTCTTAATAGAATATTTTGAGAATAATACTTTACATATTGATGTTGAGATCAACTATTAATAGATATTTAGACATCAACTTATGTGCAATTTACACAAAATGCATGACTATTTAAACAAAGAACATAGAGTTAATTCATTACTTCTATCACAAATTGATGTTGTTTAAGTTCTTCTCAGATCTTTAAAGATAGTATTACAGTTGTAGTCTGTAAACTACAATGTGTGTAGCTTAACTCATTATGATAAAATCATACTTGTTCTTGATCTGTTACAAATACACATTAAAAATATGACTGTGATATGATTGTGATGTTGTCTGAATTTATACAGTAAACTTATGTTACATACTAACTCAATAGGGCATAGAATTGAGATCAGTGTAACTCATTATGATTAGTCTCATCTGCATGCAGATATTCACACAGATTGTAGATAGAATTGATCTGTGCATGAATCTGATCTGACCTGACCTGGACCCTAGCGCGAGTTCGGGTCAGGTGCACTTTTTTCCAACTCAACTCGACCCTACACCCAGCCTAAACATTATTCATTTGCATGGCTGAATATTGGTTGTATACTGGCACATGTCCGTCAATAGAGACAACATCAGTCAACATTGACAATGTAGTTGTTCACCTTGAGCGCCTGGGTGACTTTAGCATATATGGTCAACTGCTGTCATGCCGCGTTACTATCTTATGTCCTTGTGGGTACGGTATCGAAACGTAAAATTTCTCGCAGCATATAAATACATCTTCAACCCCTTTTCTTTGAGCAATGGAACATAATTCGATCAGAGCCGTCTGGATCCATTCAGATCATTTACAGATCAGTTTCCACGTCAACTTCATTCGAAGCACACTTAGAAGATCCCATTCAGATAAATACCAGCAAGTTTGTCGACAAGACAATAGCGTTCGTCAGTCACAATTCTATAGACCAAAAGGCAACCCACATATTGCCCTTAGAGTCTAAAGGTCCTGATATATGAAACATACTCCAGTATACCTGCAAGCAGCACCGTACTGAGGATAAGAGCATGGCATGAAGCATGGAATACCTCATTCGTCTCGTCCAGGTTCACGAGAGCTTTCGTAAAGCCGAGATCCTAGCCCTGGCCGTCCTTGCCGATATCAAGGTCGAAATCATCGAGTACTATGAGTATGTATGTCTGTCTACATCAAATAATTTCTTCTCGGTTCAAATATCCAGGCGGTAACTGTGAATAACAGTCACCATTCTGCCTCATACGGCTCCAGGACGAAGACGCAGCCCGTGCCCTTATACGCCGCAGTATCCTAGGTCAAAATATCTACGAACTCTGGGGTAATGCAACAGCCTACGATGACCTCCATGCCAAGGTCCGGAACTGTACCTTGTCCAAACAGACGGAGTACAGCACCTGCTCCTTCCGCTTCGACATCGACACCTACCAAGGCAAACGCAGTCCCACCGAGCAGCGTCGACTGATCGAAACGTTCGACTACCTAGATTTCAACGGCCTTATCAAGATGCAAGGTCCAGAGCAACGGTACTGCATCTTCGAAGACTACGATTTCCGAGCCCCGACGCCCCGAAGAGTCCACCTAGGCCGATGGATCGCAGGAAGTGATCGCGATGCCATGAACACCTATAGTCTCAAGACGAGGAAGTACATAAGTACGACGTCCATGGACGCCGAGCTCAGTCTCATCACTGCAAACCTCACGCTCGCCGCTCCCGGCAAGGTCTTCTACGACCCCTTCGTAGGGACCGGAAGCTTTCCCATTGCGTGTGCTCACTCTGGGGCTATGGTTCTTGGCTCCGATATCGACCCACGCAGCGTCAGAGGCACGAAAGGTCGCAACATCATCAGCAACTTCGAGCAATATGGCCTTACGGCTCGCTTCTTGGATAATTTCATAGCCGACTTGACGAACACTCCGCTCAGGGGTTCAAGGTTATTTGATGGGATCGTTTGCGATCCGCCTTACGGTGTCAGGGAAGGGCTGAAGGTTCTTGGCAGCAGAGATGGAAAAGCCAAAGATATTCTCATTCTCGACGGCAAGGCTACGCATTTGTGAGTTGTTCTAGGAACTAACTCCCATGCCTCGACTTATCTCACATGTCCGTGCAGGAGTGCGGAGTATATTCCGCCCAAGCGACCGTACAGCTTCGAAGCCATGCTGTATGATATCCTTGACTTCGCGGCGTTGTCACTCGTTGAGAATGGGAGGATTTCGTTCTGGATGCCCACGGCGAACGATGAGGATGTCACGCTTGGGATCCCAACTCATCCTTGCCTGGAGATTGTCAGTTGCTGTGTTCAAGCTTTCACCAAATGCAAGCCACCCTCGATCCCAACAGGAGTTCTGCTGCTGACTGTAAGAAGGGTCGCGAAGGCTATTGACCTATCGAAGGTTACCGGACGCCGAAACGGAGACTGCAGAACCTCGCCATGCAAGGGAAGAGACAAGTGGTGTCACAGCTGACGACCTCAATGCGTTCAGAAGAAGGGTAACGAGTCTCTAAGTTCTCATCGAATCTAAACTGTGAGCTAAGACAGTCGGCAGTACTTCGAAGGCTTCAAATCCCCGGGGGCCGAACCTGCACCATCGGAAAGCAGCAGCAACCTCATAGCAAACGAGCAATAGCCGCATATCTCCCCATCTAGCACCCTTCTAAGCCCCGTGAAATCAGCCAAATACACCACCAGCTACTTCCCACCCACCCCCAACTCCCATTCCAAAAACCCGCCCCTCGACCCCCTAACCATCCCACCCCATCACAACTTCTCCCTCCGCACTCTCCCCTCCTTCCCCTCCCTCTCCCCGCCACCCTCAACGCCAACCTGAAACCCCCCATCCCCACCAGCCCCATCCAGATCCAAATCCACCCCCTCCCGCTCCCTCACCCTCGCCACCTCCCTCCCC
>JAABUY010000515.1_pt1 | contig 66195 bp, 115 predicted proteins | sample 5560271 | NCBI WGS metagenome assembly JAABUY01 (sample SAMN10711886, study PRJNA513374) | rock metagenome | isolation source: Antarctica rocks | place: Antarctica: Victoria Land, University Valley | reverse complement strand
TGGGGTTGTTGCATGATGAGTTATGATGTGAAAGAGAGAGAAAGTGAAGAAGAGAGAAACTGCGGGAAATGGACGACGCGAGTGGCCAATAAAGGGGGGTGTCCCATTAATAGGGGAATCACGTTACAACATACAGCCTCATACTGAGAGCAAGCATCGCAACTCAGAAAGAAATGTTCGACAAGATGTCTCCAAGCGTATCGCCGATTCCCCATGGGGTACACCGTCGCAATAAGCGGTTGCTAGTGGAACGCAAGCTAGGGCAGTCTTAGCTACGCTGATATCGGGGATCTTACCTGACGATGTCAAGCTGTGGCTCCTTGCCATCAATGAACCCTTTGATCTTGATCGAGCTCGTCCCTCCGGCTATGTACCGCTCTTCGGGTGTGCGATGGGACTCTCCTTCGAATGGCGCTCCAATGCCGATATGCAACTCATTTCCGCTCGTCCGATCACACAGCTCCGCAAGTCGCCGCCAATCGACGACATCCAGGATATCAACGATCCTCGCTATCTCCGGTGGTCTGGTCATGAATGAAAAGTAGCAGAACAGCAGGAGAGTCGCCTGGAAGATCGCACTGGAGAACAAAAACTTATCAGAACATCTCAGAATGTCCTCCGAATTGGACCTACCGAGGAAGGAGGAACGCCAGATCCTTTAGGTCTGCCGCTTGATATAGGATATGCCCACAATGAAGCGTTGCTAGCCGTGCGGCAGGCGTACTGACCCACGCATGGATTTCGGAGAGACTCTCGCTTGCTGTACTGCCCCCACGACCGGCCGCTTCTTCAATCAGGGCAAGTGGAGATAAGCGCACCACGCAGGTGTAGTGCCACATCACACGAAGGGATTGAGTTTGAGGTGCCACCTCTCGCGAATTGGGGGCCGGTGACAGTATGTCGTGATCTTCCGCCAACGCGATCATATCGTCATAGAAGCCTCGCAGATTGCGACGGATCAGATTCGCTTCCGATGTCGTCTTCCGAAGTTCGCGCAAAAGGTGGATGGTGACGATGTTCTGTGCAAGAAGGACGGTGGGTAGGAAGATCTCCGGTGTCTTCGGGAACGGCAGTTGTGAGGTTGTCGACGTGGTCGGATCTGCGGCAAGATTGGGATCCAGGTACATGAGCAGGACTCGCCATGTAGCTGCGTCGTCCGCTTCGAAGAGTGCGTCTTTGAAGCCGTCCTCGTCCGAGACTTGCGCTGGGACGGTACGGGCTAGACCGCTGTAGACTGTCGCTTCGGCTGCGTGGACTGTCAGACCCAGGCTGACTCTGAAGGCCATCCAATCAGCCTTAGTCGGCCTGAGCGGAGTATACGACTTGCCGTCTGAGCATTTCTCGGTGTCCCCATTCCCGCCATCTCTGCTCGAGAGCTTCCGGATCCAGATCTCGGATAACGTCATAGGAGATAGGATTACGCTTCATGACCTTCAGAAGTCCGCTGCGCCTGGCCATAGTGCAGAGGATTCCGTGGCAGGACTCGGCGGTGAGCATTTGCTTCGGTTGACCGTACAAGAAACTGAAGCATTGTCCGAGCAGTGCACTGAGTGTGACTGCGATTCGTGTAGCCTCGGTTGCCATCTTGGAGTCTCGCTATGGAATCAGAGCCATGTCAACTATCGTCCGGGGCGAGGAGGACTTGGACTGACCGTAAACACAATCACATAATGGAGCCTTTCGTAGATCCAGAGGCCCCTTTCTCTCGCCGCCTGCGTCCCGACAAACATGCAACCGATACTGCACATGCTCAACAAAAGTAGCGGCGAGGTACGGTCACGTTGGAATGTCGGCCTGTGAATGATTGGGAAGCAAGGGTGGAAGTCGCGGAAGTATAGGTGTAGGCAGGAATCGAGGAACTTCATCGAGGGTATGACTGAGTCGTCATCTCTGCTGTTCGTAGCCTGCATGACAATCAGTCCGAGATCGCTCGATATGAGAGAATGCAGACTCACATCTTCTCCGTCAACATGCAACTCGCCAACCACCTGTTCTGGCGAGGTTATCCTCGACGGTAGCGGCGGGAGATTAGGGTTTCGAACCTCGGGGACTGGAAATCGGGATATACCTGATTCCCAGGTATCGGCAGTGAGAACGGTCCGAGGGGTGCTCGTGGAGCCGGCAACACTGTTCGTAGATCCTGACAGCATGGCTGAACCTCGTGGATCTAACATGGAGTTGCGAAGGCCAGGAGCGGAAGAAGGCTCCCGATGACTCGACCAGGTCTGCTGTTCGTGAGTACGCAACGCGTTGACTCGACTTTGTGACGTGATCCCCCGAGAAGTGTATGGCCGCTCCTCGGTAGCGAAGGCGTCCTGATGGCTGCCAAAGCCATTCGCCATGTGCTCCGTCTGCATCTGATCGGAAAAGACGAGCGCTAGAGCGGTCTCTGCCGCTGAAGCACCTCCATCCTGATTCAACCAGTCCCCAATCAAGTCGTCGAGGTCGAATTCGGTGGAGGACATGGGTGCGGGGAAAGCGGGGAGGAAGGGGGGTAGGGGGAAACCAGGTGAAGGTTGACCGAGGGTGGTGGATAGACCCATGGACGGGAAGGAGCTTCTGCCTTGAGCGACATCCTCGATCGCTATCGGAGGTGTCATCGCCGTGGATTGACGCAACCCGAGAGCAGTATCATGGGAGTAGAGTGTAGTGGAGGTAGTTTGCGAGACATTGCCGAATCCGTTCGGTTCCCCAGTTGTCTCGTCGACAGATTCCGTGGCTGATGACCCGTCCGTCCTTTGGCGCTTCGTCGAGTGGACAGTACGCTCGTGACGCTGGAGAGCATCCGTACGCGTAAATGCCTTCCCGCACACCGAACATGAGAAGGGCTTCTCCTGGGCATGACTCCTGGTATGTCGTAGCAAATGTGCAGATTTCGCAAATGACCGGCCGCATTCGCCGCACAGACGATTCTTTCCTGAGGCCAGCGTCTCCTCTGCAAATGTGTTGCCGATAGGAACGGAAGGGGGTGACATTTCGAGTTCAACATGGCAAGCTCCGGGAAAGAAGGATTCGGGGAGAAAGGAGGAAGAGTCGGTCAGCGGGTCAGGGCCGGCGTTGTCTGCAAGTGGCAATAATCAAGTCCGGGTTATCGGACAGTATGGGATGTATATATTCTCCACAGAGACGACCCAACCTTATGCAGCGCCAAGCTTCTTTCGCAGGTCCTGAACCAATCCGTTGACCTCTGCCCTTGGTGCGTGTCCAAAGATGTAGAAGTCCGGTCGGATGAGGACGACGCTGTCGAGTTCCATATGGTCCGCGAACCAGTCTCGATACTCCCCACTGACGTCCTCTTCCGCCGAGATGTTGACGCATTGGCCCTTCAATCCATCCAAGAAGAACTCTCGGTCCTCGTCCAATAGCTGGCTCTCTACGGACTTGTTTCCATAGGCTAAAAGGAACCAACCGTAACCGTGAACGTCGTCGAATAGTGGCTGTTCTGTCTGATCCCGGACTCGAAGTCTCCGTTGAAAAGACAAGTGACCGGCTTCAGGCTGAGAGGTGAGGATGCCTGGTTGACCAAGCGGAGGATCATATCCTGCGCCGGGTGCTGCGAATCGTATAGTCAGCATACTTTTGTTTCCGTCACGAAAACTATTCGCACGTTGGTTTCGTAACTCCTTGTGAACCTTCTTGGACTTGACCGGGTCTGTCTCACATACGACCTTGCCGAGAAGGATGCAATGTTCCTACGATGAGCGTCGTCGTCAACTGCGAGACTATCTGGGGTTGGCATCGTGACTCACTGTGAGCTTTCGGATATGGTCCAGACGCTCGTTCTGATAACTCTGCAGGATGGCCTCGGGCTTTCCCAGGCCGGAAAGGATAAGACGCATTCTCCAGGCCAAGGCACCCGCATCGCGGAACCCAGAGTTGAGACCCTGCCCGATGAAAGGAGGCATCAGGTGGAAAGCATCCCCGGCCAACGCCACCCGACCCTTGAAGGACTCGTTCGCCCAGCGTGCGTTGAACGTGTAGATCACTTTGCGTTCGAGGTCACAATTGTCCTGCATGGAAGAGATAAGCTAGCATCAATCAGAGGCGAGGGAAATCGTGCATACCATCGTGAAACCCCAAGGCTTAAGTAGCTCCCACATCTTCTCGTCCTGCGCCAACTCCTCCTTGCTCTCCTTTGGGAGCCGCATGAATTCGAAGCGCTTCCGACCAGAGCCTCCGAAGACGCATGTGGTAGGTCGCCTAGGGTCGCAGATCTGCGCGGTGCCGACCTTTCTGGCCAAAGGTGGGACGTAGCCATCACGGAGAAGCTAAGCCATTATCGTCGATTAGAGTTTAAAGGCACCGAGAGATGATACATACGAGATCTATGATGAGCCAGTCGCTCTCGAAATTCAGATCCGTGATTGACAGGTTCTGCATCCGTCGGACGGTCGAATTCGCCCCATCGCATCCAACGACGTAAGAGGCCCGCACGTGCAGCCCAGGATCGGTGGTGCCGTTCGTGTGGTGTCCGTTCGTCTTTCGCCCTTCCGTAGTTTGAGCAGGTCTGTAGGAGCCATTTTCCACACATCTCGTGTCTTTGGATGTTGCCTCGGTGAATTCCGCGTCTACTCGATCTGGATACTGGTCCAATGTGCGCAGAGCTGTAGATGTACTGCAGTCAGTGGATGGGACTGTTGCGACAAGATGCACAATCTCCTCACCATACCCTCTGATGAGAGGGATCTTGCGGTCCAGCAACGTCTTCTCGAGCAAACCTTCCACTGCTGGCTGAGTGAAACCACTTATGAAAGGGTGACCGGAACGTGTGGGTTTTTCAGTATGCAGGTCGACGATGACTGTCCTGAGCTGTTCAGTCGAATGCTCGTAGCGGTCATCGGCCTCACGTTTCAGATCCGCATCTCTCCACACAAAGTTGATGCCCTCCTCCCCACCTTCGCCGATGACATCCTCCAGAATGGCATCGATCTCCCCCGAGAGGCCGGCCAGGCCAAAGAGCCTGCGCGATTCATGATCGAGGAGTACAGCACGGGGGAGCGGGTAGAGAGCTTTCTGACGCTCGACCACGATGACATCGACGCCGTTCTGCTTCAGGAGGAGGGCGAGCAAGAGACCGACAGGCCCAGCGCCAACGATGAGCACATCACACTGTCGACTACCCATCGTGGCTTTGGAATGTGAGGAATTTGTGAGATCGATCGACGCAAGGTGGTGAAGGTATTCAGATCCGATCCTTCTCCCCTTATCCGGCTCATCGCTCACAGTTACCAAAAGTCTTCGGCTCTTCGGCGAGAGGGTCTGCATCCGGGGGCACCACAAAGATCCTCATGTTTCTGTGGGATCAGGAGTGTGGGACGGTGGGTCCTCGAGCGGGGGGAGGGACGCTCGGTCACGTGTTCAAGCGGTATCTGATGATGCTCATCAAACGATGTACGAGCCGAGTCATTGCTGATCCGCATTCCTCAACCCCTCGGATAATCTCTTCTTCTGCGAGTACATGGAATCCACCATGAATGGGAACACGACACACCCGCCAATCCGTATCGTGCGAGTCGCCCACATGCGCTACCGGCACGCGGATATCGCAAAGACCCAGCGGTTCCTCGAGGACTTTGGCATGCGTGTGGCTTACAAAGAAGGAAAGAACATGTACTTTGCGGGAGAAGGCCCGGATCCGTTCTTGTATGTAGCTGAGGAGGTGAGCAAGTCGACAGGGATCACGAAAGGGAGACCACCCTGCTGACTCCGATGGTTTTCAGGGCGACAAGAGCGAGTTCCTGGGCGGAACCTTTCTCGTTGAAACCAAAGAGGATCTCGAGCGTGCCAGTGAATTTCTACCCGAGGCCACTGAACTACAGTCCGCTGGTCCAGCCGGAGGCTTCCTGGTAACCTTTCGAGACCCCGATCACATCCGATGCAACCTTGTCTGGGGACTGGATCCCAAGCCTATCGAGACCAAGGACACATTACCCGAGGTCAATTTCCCAATCGAAAAGCCTCGCAAAGGACAGTTCCGCAGGTACGCATCCCAGAATCTCGTGAGGACCGTGTGCATGCATTCCTGACGCAGTAAACCAGGTTCGAGCAGAAACCATGCCCTGTCTTCAAGCTTGGTCACTTCGGACTGTGGGTATATGAAACAACGGATCAGAGGCTTGTTGACAAATAGCTTCGTCATAGCTTGATCAAAGACTATCAGCGGACGTACGACTTCTACACCGAACACTTCAACTTCAAAGCGACGGATATCCTCACCGCCCCCGACGGTACCAAAGTCGCTGGTTTCCTACACATTGATCGCGAGGAGGAGTATACAGATCACCATACACTCTTCTTCTCGGAGAACAAACGTATTGGCCCGCATCATTGCTCGTTTGAAGTTCATGATCCGGACATCCAGGCTATCGGTCATGATGTGAGTGTCGCCTACAGCTTCACCAGATGCATGTCTGACTGCGGTCGTGACTTCTAGTGGCTCGTCGGTAAAGGCTATACACCTTCGTGGGGAATTGGGCGTCACATCCTTGGCTCGCAGGTCTTCGACTACTGGTACATGCCCGACGACTTCATGATTGAGCACTACTCGGATGGTGAGAAGAACTCAACCCGAGGGGGCAGATCTCGGCTGACGAAATCATATTCAAGGTGACCTGGTCAATTGTCATACCGAGACTGGGTACCTTCCTGCCGCCGACGAGGCGCTTGCAATCTGGGGGCCGGCTGTCCGTACGTCTGAACCGAATCCTTTCCATTGCTTGCACCTCGCCCACTGACGCTGACGCCGAATTGTATAGCCGAGGGATTCATGGACGCCCTCCCGTACAAGGGAGAGAGAATCACTGCAAGGGCTTCGTGATATCATTCCGGTAGACAGGCGTGAAACGTATTGATCTGTCATATGTCAGCCGTATGGAGCAGTCTGTGTCCTGAGCAAGTGTATCGAGGTAGCTTCAGCCTGCTCCTTGCGCTCCTTCAGCTGTATCATCATGTTGCATGGATCGCCCGCCAATTGCATAGACTTCATTACAGAAAGCAGGAGGAAGATTGTCACCCGGAGCTGCGACTGATCTCTCCCCGGCGTCTCGCAGGTATTACGTCACAGCTTTGCCCTTGTTTTCTCATCGAACCGCAACTCCGGCATATTCGAGAAGAACTGGAGCGATTGAGGATTCGCCAGCCCGCTGGGAACCGGTTGATGAGGTTGAGACTTCGAAGAGAATACAGAGAGCTCACCTGGTATTGAGTGATGATGGCGTGGCACCATTGACGATTTTCTTGACCGCCAATTCGACTCTCTTGTTATTGATAGTGTACTAGACGCGGGCCGTCAAAACACAGTCTGCTTTCGTGACACCGCCCGATACGAACAGGTATATCTGCGAGAACGCTCTCAACGTGCGATTCCAGGGGGTCTCGAAAAGCTCTCACCCGGACACTGGATGATCTTCGCAGGAACATGGCGCCTTGACAGCTTGCTTTGTATCGCGGTCCGTAACCGAGCGACGAGAGCGTCCGATAGTGGCCGATTATTGGTTGTTTTGACGAACAGTACGCTATAAACGGTTCGTGACGATTGGTCCAGCTCTGAACGGGGGGGACAAGATGACGCCTACACTCTCTCATCACGGTCCGGTGTCCTCTGACCCACTGCAATACAGTCATCGATCCTTGCGAAACGTCAGCCTAGTGGAGACCAATCGAGGAATGTGCTCACTCGTCTTTCATCTCTTCTACGATCGCATACAGCTCGGCACTTCCGAATCGGACGCCTTGCGGATTGAGCACGCCGTCGCTCCGACCGAGTACATTGAGTGCGCCGTATTCATCAATGAGCACTGCAAGACCCGGTTGAGCATTCAGCAACGCCCACCGATTCGGTATATTACGCACTGTGATCGGCTTGATACCAGACCGTGGTGTGTTGATAGTGGTTGAAGTACGCGTCCTTGAATCTCGTTCCCTTCTCGTCGTCGCCCAGGAAGCCCAGAGGCATCATGGCATAAGGCTTGGTCATGACTAGGTCACCCTCGCCTAGATACACGCGCTTGGCGTGGTCATCCCAAGCCTCAATAGCCGCGCCAAGCATCGGAGCTTGCATGGTACCAGCGTATATCGGCAGGTCGGGTGCGCCCCCAATGAGGCCGGCGCAGACATCGGTGCCACCTGTGTCAGACGTCAAACCCCAGCTGGGAAGGGATCGAATTGGTCTCACCTGTGACGTTATTGATGAAGACCGGGCCAATGCAGTCCTGGATGTAATTATACAGGTCGGGATTTGATGGCGACCCAGTGGAGAGGATGGCGGACAACGAGGCCAAAGAGTGCGTCTTGTTGGGTTTGATCCCGGCTCGAAGGAGTACTTGAAGGTAGCGGGGTGACAGGGCGAACGAAGTTATTCTGGTGTTACCCCCTCATCAGCCGAGGACGACGGGGAACAGGATTCGGACCTACTTGTAAGCATCGATCAGATCGAACAGGATGGTCGGGTTGGGTACGAGCGGAGAGCCGTCGTAGAGCATGATGGTGATCCCGCAGCACAGATGACCGACCGTGGAATTCCTACAGATGAGTCAGAGAGTCCCCATGACGCAACCACGCACCACATCATCCACCCCGTGGTGGTGATCTGCAGATGGCGGTCGCCAGGCTTGAGACCGGCGTGAAGAAGAATCCCCTGTTTATGACCAAGTACCATGGCGAGCTGGCCGTGCACGATTGGTTTCGGCTTGCCAGCTGACACGGCTTGTGGTCAGCGGGAGACATCCTGTACGCTCAATCAACGGCTGTACGTACTAGTGCCACTGGAGTAGAGCACCCATAGCGGTGCGTTCGATTGTCCACGCCAGAATTCGATCTCGATCGCCTTCTTGTCAAGGAAATCAGGGTATGCTAGGACGTTGACACCCTGAAGTTTGGGGAGATGGTCTTCTGGGCGTCTGTCCTTCTTGAGCTGTCCGACAATCACCACATGGGCGAGATCTCCTTTCTTCAACTCTGCCGCGACCTCTCGAAGCTTGGGGATGATGTCGATGGCTTTGCCTGCTGATCTGTACTTGTCTGCGGAAAGCAGGACTTTCGGCTTGAGCTGGTAGGTAAGAGGTCAGTCGTCATAACTCCGCCTCTCAGCCCAGCTCACCTGGACGAACCGTTCCAACACAGCTGGGACACCGAACTCTGGTGAGACTGTCTGGTCGCCGTGGCCGACACCTAGCTTCTTTAGACCACTCGCAGCTTGGGCCACCTCGAGGTAGAGCTCATCGAATGTGTGACTGCGAAGAAAAGTGCTGGCAAGACTGTCTTGCGTCTGAGCCGTCGTGTCCGGCTCGATAACGTTGATGATCGCCAATTGCGTTTTAGACCTGGCGAAGGGATGTCCGAGAAGCATGTTCTCCGCCCAATTCATCCTTGCACCTGCCAAGAACCGTTTCGTCTCGGTGATCGGACCTGTCGCATCGAAGAGCTGGACAGCACAGGTATTGAGTATCAGTCGTCAAGGGGGGAAGATAATGGACGGTTTCCAAGCGAGCTCACCGGTACGGTGCCTTTGTCACCGATGATGCCAGACCAATCCCACAATGCAGTCCAGAAGTCGTTCATCTCTTCGGGACTTCCGGTGGACCATCGATGTAGATCCCAGTAATCTCTCATCTGGAGACCATGACGAGCGTTTGCGAATTCACGAAGCTTGGTCACGCTGGCTTGTCGGATCTCCTCCTCGCTCGGGGTCCAGAAGGGGGCGACTTTCATCATCGTGATGATGGTGTCGAGTCGGGGGTCAGGGGGAATATCGGTTAGAGGCTCAGGGACTCAGAGGACGAGGTCGATCTCGTCGCCAAATGACCTCGCAGGATCTATCATTCATCTCGGTGGAAAATGGAATGTCCCGGGCCAAAGAGATTCCCGGGACTAGGTTTGATGAAACTCCGTGGGAAACCTGAGATCTAAAAACTACGTCACCGAGGTCCCACATTCGGCGTCTCTCCCACGCAAAAAGTCCCGCTCAACCAGGGCCGGCAATCTTTCTCATGGTCTCTGCCCAAGCCATTCTTCAGCAGAAACATGTCCGCCTGGACCAGACTCGTGCGTTTCGTCGGAAAAGATGGTCAGACCCGGCTGGGACAGCCAGTGGACGCTTCCGTCGATGTGGGGACCGCCGTGTTTTCCGGGAAGGATGTCGAGGTGAACGTCATCGATGGGGAGGTGTATAGTGGTACGGTGTCAAACGAGAAAGACACGATAAAGAAGGTGCGAGGCTTCCACCTGGCTTCTATCATGCACCCTCCCGGTGGGGCCCAGCTGATGTTCACTTTTGCTTCAACAGCTTTTGTCTCCAATCAGTCGAGAAGAATGTAGCCTCATCAGATGTCTGGGTCTCAACTACAAAGGTGAGCCATCGTGGCAAGCACAGCCTTTCGTGAGGACCTTGGACTGATGGAGACGACTTCTCGGTAGCGCATGCTGCTGAGGCCAACATGCCTATCCCTAAAGATCCCATCTTATTCATCAAGCCTCGCACCTCGTTAGCCGGGCCCGGTGACATTTCCGTCGCGAAAGCCGCTCAGGACGATCAGCTCGATTTCGAGACTGAACTCGCGCTGGTGATTGGCAAGGATGCGACAGACGTTTCCGAAGAGGACGCCCTCGACTATGTCCTCGGGTGAGTCCTCTTGCACCCGGGTCTAATTCGAAACTGAGCTGATCCGCTAGTCGTGACCAGCTTCACATGCTCAAACGACGTGTCGGTCCGGAAGTTTCAATTGTCCAACTCTCAGTGGTGAGTACACAATTGCCGGTTTTTCGGTGATGAGACTCATGCATGGATCGACCAGGTGCTTCGGCAAGGGCTTCAACGAATCATGCCCCATCGGGCCTGTCCTGGTTCGTACCGGCCAGATCGACCCGGACAAGCTGGACATGAAGGGTGTTCTATCCGGAGAGACCGTTCAACAGTCCAACACATCGTGGGTCAAGGAAATGTACCATAAAGCGATTCAGGGCTGATCGACCAATCTTTGGGACAGTGACATGATCTTCGGATGCAGGAAAGCAATCTCCTTCCTCAGTCAGGGCACGACTATCGAGAAGGGTACCATCATCCAGATGGGCACTCCGAGCGGAATCGGATGGTCGCGAAACCCGAAGCGGATCATCAAGGACGGTGAGCGTATGGATATCTGGTTCGAGGGGATTGGAACGCTCGTCAATACCTTCAAGTACGTGTAGAGGCTATGACCATGCCTGTGTGACGTAGATGTATGGAGCTGGTGCATGACGATGCAGCTAGAATGGGACAGTTCCCTTCCGCATGCTCAGTCAAGAATCACTCTTGTGCCTTGGGTGTGTCATGCTTCCTGAATCGCATCCACGTCGTTGCACCTGGTGACGCGGTCCAAAGTCTGACGCTCGTAAGGACGCAGCGATAAAATGGGATATAATGAGTGGATCCTCGACACATTTGCGACTATCATCGTCGAGGCACGGAGGATTAGTAAGAACGCCTTTGGCCCACATTCCGGGTGTGATGGGAAAGCGTGTGGGACCGGCTTACCGGAATGGCAAAATCAACATAACAGGGGGCTACCAAACCTCAGAGTCTGTTTCGGAAAGCTAGCGAGCAGAGTCGCGGTCACGGACGAGGCTTGCATCATGGTGATCGCTCGGTCTCATCCCGCAGTGCGATATTCCTTCCGCCTGTCCCGGTGCTTCACCACGTCGAACTTCCTTGGACGAACATCCAAGGTTTATCCTTCTGCAGCCGGTGCCGTCAACGCCGTTCGGTCGAGTAACACGTTGCTTGTCGGTGGCTTCGGACTATGTGGGCTCCCCAACACGCTACTCAACGCGTTGGCCTCACGCAAGGGCGACATCGGGAATTTGACGGCGGTAAGCAATAACGCAGGAGCTGGAGGGAGTTCGAGCGGGCTGGGAAAGTTGCTTGAGACTGGGCAGCTCTCCAAGGTCATCATGAGCTACATCGGCACGTAGGTATACCCGCATCGAGTCCATTCATGTGGGATGATGTCTTGAGCAGAGTTGTCCCGCGGTTTTAGACATAAGCTTCTGGAGAAGATGTACTTCACCGGCAAGATCGATGTGGAGTTGACTCCTCAGGGGACTTTAGCAGAGAGGATACGAGCAGCTGGCGCGGGCATCCCAGCGTTCTATACGCCTACGGGATGTAACACCCCAGTTCAATCTGGTAGTGTCCCAATGCGATACGACGCGGACGGCAAGGTGGGTAGTTCTCACAGCTGGGCTGAATTCTGATGTCCGTTTAGCCAGCTCTCTACCCATCACCTCGCGAGACTCGCTCTTTCTTAGGAAAGCCTTACCTGTTGGAAGAGGCGATCAAAGGAGACGTCGCCTTTATACGGGCTTGGAAGGTGGATGAAGCGGGAAACGCCATCTTCCGATATACGGCGAACAACTTCTCGACCGCCATGGCACGCAGTGCGACCATCACCATGGTTGAGGTATGATTGATCTCAGGGAAGCCGACAGCACTGATGATGGGGAATCGCTCAGGCTGAGGAGATCGTATCCGTGGGCTCGTTGGACCCTAACCACATCCACCTTCCAGGCATCTTCGTCGACCGGATCGTACAAGCGGGCACTGAGCGAGAGATCGAGTGCCTGACCCTCCGCCCGGAGAGCGATTCAGCCGGACAATCAAATGATGATGCTCTCGGCCGAGGTGAGACCCGTGCGAAAAGGGAGATGATGGCGAAGGTGGGTGCCTGAAGCCGTCCTCGTTCCCCCCCCCCTCCAGTCACGTCGCCCGGCTGCCTCTACTTTAGTACGTGAATTTTGAGCTCGCTGACATTGCGGCAGCGTGTGGCTCAAGAACTGCAAGAGGGCTTCTACGTCAATCTGGGGATCGGAATACCCACTCTCATCCCCTCGTTTCTGCCACAAGGTCGACATATATGGCTACAGAGCGAGAATGGGATCCTCGGTACGGGACCGCTCCCGACAAAGGCCGAGGTGGATGCAGACATCATCAACGCGGGCAAGGAGACGGGTGAGCTGGGTTCATTCTGCCATTGAGCGTGGCCCTGAATAGATATCGCAGTCACTCTGCTTCCCGGCGCATCAACTTTTGACTCGGTTGAGTCGTTTGGGATGATTCGCGGGGGACATATGGATGTCTCGGTATTGGGTGTAAGCTTGTGCCACTGCCAGGACTCTCGATGTTTGTGCTGATGAGTCATATCGTCAGGCCATGGAAGTCAGTGCAGCAGGTGATCTCGCCAACTGGATCATCCCCGGGAAGCTGGTCAAAGGTGAGGAGTACCTTCTTGTCTTGTACAGAGTCTGAATTCAAGCAGGGATGGGAGGTGCCATGGATCTCGTCTCATCCCCCGATCAGACCAAGATCATCGTCGTCACCGATCACTGCGACAAGAAAGGGAAGTCCAAGATCGTCGCAAAGTGCTCCTTGCCTCTCACCGGGGCCCGATGTGTCAGCTTGATCGTTACGGACCTGGTAAGCATCAGATCCGAATCCTTGGCTTGTTGGAGTTGATGGAGACGTGCCAGGCCGTCTTCGATGTGGATCGCATCGACGGAACACTGACTCTTCGAGAGCTCATGCCGGGGGCTACGCTTGAGGAGGTACGGGCGAAGACGGATGCTCGTTTCGAGGTTAGAGAGGACCTGATGGAATCGCCGATCTGAAAATTGATCTCCTCGAAGGAAGTGCAGTTCCTAAAGCCTTCGAGCCCCGGTATATATCTGAATCTCTCCCAACCCCGATGCGATGGAAGGCGTGCAGAAATGAGCTTGCCAGATTATTCACCAGGCGGCATCTCATCTTTCGCGCCTATCTCGGGCTCGAGATTTGTTCCCGGATAAATCCGGAGTAATCGCATTTCTGTGGAGTACCTCGTTCGAGGCTTCCACTTATCCATCTATCCTCTCGCTCGAATAATCCGTATCACAAGCCCTTCTCACGCAGTAGACCACGCATTTTTTTGGGGCGGAACACGATGTCCGCCGTCACCACCACCATTACGGATCCAGCTCGATCTCAAGGTCTACCTTACCCCGAACTCGCAAAGATCGCAAGCGCTCCTCATCGCGCTGCAGACAACCCCATTGTCGATGATCGGAACAATCGTTCGACCGTGGAGAATATCGAGCTAGTTGTCGCCGAGCCAGAACGTGATGTCGTGGCGGAGACTGAGGTGTCGATGACCAAGAAGATATTGATCGGATCCTCGACGATGATGACGAACTTTGTCTCGGTAAGTCATGGTCTCGCTCGTGTGCTATCCCTCGAATGGGCTCAGGCTGATGCAAGACCAGTCGGCCTCTCTCACCGCTGTCGTCATGACGGTGCCCACCATCGGGCGAGATTACGGGATATCGAATGTGCAGGCGCAATGGGTGTCGAGTGCATATGGTCTGGCTCTTGGATGGTGAGCTCTCCTCGAGTTCTTTTTGTCTCTATCGTTGCTAGTCTGACCCTTGAATCAGCGCTCTTCTAGTGGCAGGTCGACTTGCGGATATCTATGGTCGGAAATTGCTCTATGTAGGCGGTACTGTCTTTTACATCTTGAGCTCGGTAGTCTCTCCCTTCATCCACGTGAGTACGAGTTGATTCCTGACCAGTTCGTCGCGGGAAGCTTAAACTCATGTATCCCCAGAGCCTGGTGGGTCTGTGTATCGTCAGAGCCCTGGCCGGACTGGGACTCGCCGTCGCTTCCCCAGCTGCGTTCGGTATAACCGCCACCTCTTTCCCCACAAACCCTCATCGCACCATCGCCTTTTCCGCTCTAGCGCTTGGGAATCCTCTCGGAACGATGGTGGGGACCTTGCTTGGGGGTGCGACGGCTGGGCTTGGAGGGTGAGTCCTCCCCTTCTCAGGCTTTCTCATCGATCAGCCCAGTCTGTTAACCATATCCTCTCCCGTCAATTTCTGAGTGCAGACGAATTCTCGCTGACTTCGACGTTCGCCAGGCACCTTTGGTCATACCTGTTCCTCATGCTCGCCGGCATGGCTCTGCTCCCCGCCATCATTGGTGCCACCGTTGTCCCCGGTGATTGGTTGGTTCATGGTCCCAAACCCAGTATCGATTGGATCGGTGCCGGGATGATCACCATCGGGATCAGCCTATTCGCTTTCAGTCTCACCCAAAGTGGTGTCGTGGTCTACGGCTGGAAGACTCCGTGTACGTCCATCGATACACTGTCAGGACCCTCAACTGACCTGTGCTCTGCAGACATCCCGGCCGTTTTTGCCTCCTCCATCGCGATCCTTATCCCCTTCGCCTTCTTTCAACGCCATCTGGAGCATCACCCCTCTTCCCGAATTTCGAGGCAGATCCCACCGATCGTCAAGCTGTCCTTGTTCACCCGGCAGCGAGGACGTATTGCCGCCATCACCTTCAGCTCGTTCTCCGTCTTTACCTGTGTACCCGGCTGGATATACCTCACCACGGTCTTTTACCAGGATTACAAAGGGCTGAGCCCGTTGGCGAGTGCGGTCCGGTTGATCCCAGCATGTATCAGCGGGATGGCAGCAGCGGTGAGTTACTGGCTTTTTCGAAGCATTCAGGGGAATTTGTCTGAAGAGCGTAGCTGCTGGTCATCTACTTGTTGCCTCGAGTCAAGGCAGCATACATCATCAGCGCCGGGGCTTTCCTATCTGGGTGAGCAGTCTTCCACTTGGAGTTCACGCCTAGGCAGGTGCTGACCATCATGGACCAGACTGAGCTGCCTCCTCTTCGCGGTCGAGCCCACCGGCACAAATTACTGGGCTTGCGAGATGATCGCCGCATTGTTGATCCCTTTCGGCGCAGACATGTCAGCGAATTCTTCCTCATCATGACCTGCTGCTTTACGGCTGACCTTTTTCCGCTAAACAGGGCTGTAGGAACCGGCTCGATCCTGATCTCCAACCTAGTCAAAGAGTAAGCCATTCCTTCCCTCGATCATAGACTCTCGTCTAATTCGCTGTTTAGGGAGGAGCAGTCGGTCGCCGGCGCGATCTTTCAGACTTCGATCCAGCTCGCCGCAACCTTCGGTATCTGCCTCTCAAGCTTGGTTTCCACCGAACAAGAGAAGATTTCAGGAAGTCTCGAGAAAGGATTACGTGATGCGTTCGGGATGAACGTCGCATGGGCTTGGATAGGTGCGTTTCTCGAGTCTGAATGTCGTCGCGGCTGTAGTTGACGGGATCTGTGATAGTGCCGATCATTGCTATGATCTCGCTCAGGGGTATGGGGATCGCACAAGATCCCTAACTGGAGGATACGAGGGAGTCGAGGCGCGATTGAGTATGCAAGTGAAAGGGGTGACGGGATGAGGAAATCACTGGTGTTTTCAATGAGACTCCACAGCTGTTTAGATCTGTAGGCCGTCAAACTTATAATATCAGCTTTGTACAAGCGTGTAGCGCTACATCGTCTTCATGAGGGGATTTGGCGTATTTGTAGTCAATCTTGGACCATGGTGAAGGCCAATTTCGCCTCGATTCGATTCGACCTGATCCTAAGCAACATGATCACATGATAAGCGGCAGTACGAGACTGAATTGGCCTGAAGAAGGTATTTGTTTTGAGCGTGTCAAAGCGGCGATGCCTCGCCCAGGGGATTTGTATCATCAGAACGGATAAAAGACAGACAACGCGCAGCCCAGCCCGGGTATTAGTTCCATAGATCCCAGAATCGTCAGCTATGACTACATTTTCCAGACCTGTCCGCCATCAGCATCTTTCTCAAAAGTACAGGTCTCAGAGACGGGCTCACCGGATCCGTCCCCTCCATCCGTAATTGTAGCCATCGCTCATTGGCCAGTCTCTTCCAATCGCTCTCGACAAATTCGCCCATTCTATGCCGTATCGACTCCTCCGTCATCTCGGGATCGATGTATCTCTCAGGCGTGGGATTGGTGATGGCGCCTGTCAAGGCCGCATGAAACCCTCATAGTCGCCGGCGCGGACGTTGTACACCGATCTGGGCAATGTACCATGAGCTCATGGCTTCTGACTCGCGAACGTGCTTACGGTGGATCCAAAGCCATCAAGGTATTGTGCTGTGAGTCCCACTTTGCTCGGTCCTCTGGATCTTCCGAGTCCCATCGTTTCAGCACATCGAGAAAGGGTGTTTCTCATCGTCATCAGTGATCAGCTTCGAGATCCAACCAGAGTCAATGGCACACTAAAGCAGAGCGCGAGGTAAGCCGAAGGAGCGAGCCACGGCTGTGAGCGTCAGTTTCGTCTTCAACCCGATGAGGATTCACGTACCTGCCCGATGCCGACTAGCATTTTTGACTCGGCAATCTCGCGTGCGAACTGGTCTGGACCGATTTTGCCTAGATTGAGCACGCCGGAGATCGGGACCATGGGTCCATCTTCTATCCTCTCCTGCATCGGGGCCACTCAGCCATAGAGATTGAGCTAGAAACGAGGATGACTGACTGGTAGAAAAGTTGGATCGTTCTGGTATGCGCCGCGAACGGTCAGATTGTACCCCCGCATGGTCTCGATAGCCATTCCAAAGTAGATCCGGTTCCAAGCGTATTCGGAAACCCGGTGTACGCATCTACGCGATCAGCGCCCGCCATGTGTCGCTATTGAAAGCCTAGAGCTCACATGTAAGCTGCTTCGTTTAGAACCAAGCCGAGTTGGGCGAGTCCACTTCCGACAGCGAACGCCACTGGTCACACGGTCTTCGAGCGAGTATCTGTCAAGTGCATCAACTTGGATGACTTCTTAAGCTATACGGTGGTACGCACCCGATGTAATGGAAATCCCGACGAGTAGGGTTCGCTGGACCGGGTTGCTCCGCGTGCAGGATCCACTCCCATCCCAGCTCAAGCGCTTTCCCGCCCCAACGGAAACAAGCCGTTTCGAATCTGGACATCATCGGTTGGGAGAGAGACCTCGAAACCCAAAGAACGTAACCTACACTATCGAGGATGTCAGTAAGAAGACAGCGAGAATCAGAAGCGAGACGCACGCTTCCATCGAGGTATTCCCGTCACGCACTATGGCAGTCCTTCGCCCATCCTCAACGAAAAAGAAGGTCGACGCACTATCCCGTCCATGACCCAATATCCTGTGAAGAGCACCACCTTGGTCTGATTCCTCCCACAAGGAGCGCGACACGGTTCTCCTGTTCGGCGATGCGCTCGAGGGGACAAACAAGGTGTTTATCATGAGTTCTGGTACGGGATTCCTTACGCCCGGATCGGATGAGAAGGCCATGAGGCTGGGACGAGGAGTGGGACGGAGAATGCGACGCTTGGTTTTAAGGATAGGGGGATCCGATCGATCGCGGTCCGACTCGCCGTCAATACCCACAATGCGGAACACATGCACCCCTTCCTCGGGCTGCTGATTGGAGCGGCGGATAAACTCGGATACATCCCTTACATAGGGGACAATCGCTGGTCGGCCTGCCCCGCCGACGATGCGGGCTTACTCTACGCACTGGCTCTCGAGAAGGCTGAACCGGGTACAGCGGTCCATGCGGTCCAGGAATTCATCAAGGTGAAAGATCTCGCCGAGGCGCTCGGGAGGAAGACGGGGAAGAAGGCTGGGGAAGTGGATAAGAGTAGGATGGGGGAGTTGGGGTGGTTGAGCTTCTTGTTACAGTTGGATCAGGATGTGAAGACGGAGTGGACGAGGGAGACTTTTGGGTGGGAACCCAAGGGTCAGAGGTTGTTGGATGAGATCGAGAAGGCGGACGAGGAGTATTTCGGTACCCGAGACGTATTGTAAGGGAACGTTGACGATTAGCTAGCTGGTAGGGTTGAGACAGCACACGCTAGCTATCGTACGCGATACCGTGTGGTCATGAGGATACGTGGGCAGTACCATACGGTCATCAGGTCTCATCATGAAAATCGTTGTTGTCCAACACGCGTGCCGAGACGTCGACGCCAGGTGGATGATTCCTCGCCTGGACTAGCGGAGGAGTGTGTGACCGGGAGGAGTGGCCGGACATCATCAAGGGGATATGGCTTTGGCGGGGAGTGAAGGAAGCCGGAAATTAGAACGGCTACGCGCTGTCGCCCATATCCCAAATGGACTTCGCTCCTGAGTGATGCTTGGATGCCTTCTTCTCATGAACATTTTTTCACCTGAAACTCATTACAATGTCCTCGTCACAAAGGCCTCTATCCGAATTCGAGCGACTCTCAGAGACGGCCTACCTCTACACTCCTCCCTCGACGGTCCAACGGCATCCCCATCACCCAGCTCTGCTCATCCTCTGTTCCTGGATGGATGCTGCTCCCCGTCATATCGCGAAATACGCGACCTCGTACATCAACATGTTCCCATCGACACCTATCATACTCTCCACCACCACGTCTTACCAGTTGACGATGAAGTCCACTCCGGCTCTGCAAAAACCACTCCAACCAGCGTTACACTATATCCTCTCGCTGGACGAAGAGGACGCCGCTCGGATCGCTCTCGCCATCTATTCGAATGGCGGAGCCAAATCCGCGACCTCCCTCGCCCTCGCCTATCGTCAGAAGACCGGTAAAGCCCTGTTCGTTCCGAATACTGTCTTGGACTCGGCGCCAGGTACACCCGCGCTCGACCGGGCCTTCTTGGCCATCTTCACCGGACTCCCTGGTTTCCTCAAATCTTTCCCTCTCACCCTCATCTCCACGATCCTGGTCTGGCTTTTCCTCCTCACCTACAAAACGATCCACGACCTCTTCAACATAGGCAATCCCATCGACGAACTCCGGATGACGCTGAATGATACCACCGTGTTCATGCCCAGCTCGAGGTGTTATATCTACAGCAAAGAAGATAAGTTGGTGGAAGATTGGGCGGTGGAGGAACATGCGTCGGAGGCTAAGCGGTTAGGATGGGATGTGACGCTCGAACGGTTTCATGGGAGTCAGCATGTCGCGCATGCCGTCAAGGACAAGGAGAGGTATTGGGAGCTGGTCAAGGGGTGTCTGGAGCGATGACTGGGGAGTTGTCTCGGTAAATGAACGCTTTGACGAGAGCATCTTGTGATGCGACTGGACACGCTTTGACGTTCGCCCGTCAGCTCGACCGTATCGTCATCTCATAGAGCTGTCTTTGCCTGTCTTTCAAATTCCAAACTCCCTCCGAGCGGCACCTTTGATACATTTCCGTACAGACGTAGCATGGCCCTCTCTTCGCAGAGTCGTCAAGGTGACGTCTCGCATAGTACCCTAATCGTCAGCGGATGAGACGTTCTGCCCCGACTCACAAGGTGATTCCGGAATGACGAATACCATCGGGAGATACAGGCCGAATAGATCGAATTCAGAGTAGAAGCCATGACGGAATCGGTAGGGGGCCATGTCGCCGACGATCTTGAGGGCGATCGAAGCTGATTCCCTCAGTCTCTGCTCAATGTTGCTCGACTCACCAGCAAGCTGGCCGAGAGCGAAGAAGAAAGAGTACATGGAGAGCAGTGATCCTCTGATCTGAGCGGGACTAGGCTTCTCAAGCGGTTATCGCGAGGTCCGGAATGCTTGGACTGACGCAATCTCGCCGATGTAGACGGTGATGGTGGACTGCACCATGCCCGTGCCAATACCGGCGAAGAGTCTGGATACGAGGTATGTTTGCCAATCCTTGGCGACGATTTCGAGGTATTGGCCTGCACATCTCAGCTTGGATATGCTCTCACGAACAGGAGAGGACATACTAGAAGGAGCATGAAGGAGAGAAGTCCCATGACGTTTTTTTTGTCCGAATCGATCGCTTATGAAGGGAGAACCCCACATGCCGATGATCTGGCCACCGGACTGGATACCGCCCCAGGGTCCGACAGGTTGAGGATCATGACTGATCTTACCGTGCGTGACGACGGTACCAAAGACAGCAACGAAGCCTGGGTTGGCGATGATGGAACCCGGCACGGTGACGGCGGAGCCAGACGCGCTCACCGCCTCGGTCTCCTCGATAGCTTCGAGGTGCTCGACCTGTTTGATATCCAGCTTATCGGGCTAATGAGAGTTGTCTAGAGAGATGATCGACATGTTGTAGGACACGATCGGGCCAAGAGGTGGGTGATGGGATGCAGCAGCGAGGACCTGAGGATCTGAACAGTATAAGTATGGTACGTCAGGATGGGTCAACAAGGCTTAAGCTCCGGACTCGGTACGATGATCGTCCACGAAGGTGTTTCGGGTGTGAAGACGTCATGGTCTCGCTTTGATTGAGTTTCTACGTGTCCGCCGGCACGGACTTTGCGACATCATGTGATTGGCGACCGGGCACGGACCGTTACCGGTTCTGCCAATGATGTGCTGCGATCCGAGACGCAACGAACGGACGGGACAGGTTTCGGACCGAGTGAGGTGCTCATGACCACCTCGGATCAAAACGATCCACAAGACTTTCGCCAGCAGTCGGACATGTCCGGACACCGCAAGGGCAGACTCGTCTCTCCACGCAGCGATGAGCAGACTCGTGAGGCGTCAAGATTGCCCGCTACGGGAGCAAGTCTTCCCGCTGTTCGTCCTAGGATCACGATGTATTGGGCACGGTGATGATGGCTAAAAGATAAATATTCTCGATACACTCGAAATCATCAACTGACCTTCCCGCTGACTGTCAACAAGAGTCTTGCCACTTGCGAGGTTGGTTGTCCATTTGCGAAACGAGGGAATCTCCCCTCCTCGCCCACACATCACAAGATCACTGCGCCTGCCATTCCCCCGATCAACAAGAAAACCACCGCTTTGACCGATGTGAGCCGGGAGATGGCGGGACTGGCCGAACTTGAGGAAATCGCGGGCACCGAAGAAGGAGACGAAGCGGGATTGGTCGTGGCAGAGGCGCTCACAGGGCTTTGAGTGTTTGGCGTTTTGCGAGAGCCGAGTCGGAGGATTCCATGGGAGGATGTGCAGGTCGATTGGCGGAGGCATTGCAGGTCATTGGGCAGAAGCAGCATATCGACAAGATTGAGGGGTACGACGCATTGGGATGGGATACGTTCCAGTCCGTTTTCGTCGCGTCGAGGGGTTTGGGCGGGGTGGGACAATAGGTCGAATTGGACATCGTCGGAAAAGGATGGTACGTGACGGTTGCGGTCACGGTTTCGTAACGGTTTTCACACATGATGAGGATGTCGATCGTGACGGTGTCGGGGTTGAAGAAGGGGGACAGGAGGTCGATGGGTAGGTGATCGTGGATATGGATGACGAGGTAGATGGTGCGGGTACGATGCGAGTTTTGGTTTCCGCGGACGGACGGGAGAGAATGGACGATGTGACCGATGAAGAGGCGCTACGTGAGTATCAGGGTCCGGGGCCGAGGGCTACTCACAGAGATACTCACGGCTTTGAAGATGTTGGCGAGGGCTGCGTGGTAGTTTGGGAGGCCTTAGAGGCCTTGAAGGAGACTGACGAAGCCTTGGAGGTGGTAGTAGACGCGGAGCTTCTTGTGAAAGTCGAGGACGGAGTAGAAGCTGACGAAGGAGCAGCAGACGAAGACGGCTTCTGAGAAGCCATGGACGAGCTGGACGGCTCCTGTCGAGTCGAGCTGGTGGCGGTAGGAGGGGATCCGATTGTTCCCCCATTCTGCCTCTCGGCCGCTTGCGCAAAGGCTGAGACGGTGTCACCAGAACCAGGATTGACGATCATCACGTAGCCTCGTCCGCAATTGGGCTGTCGGCGATAACGGGGCCTGTCAGCGGTCTGAAGGTGTCTTGTGGGTGAATGGGTTCATGAGGTCGTGAACGTAGATCGAGTTGGTCGTCGTGATTAGGATCTCAAAGTTTTGCCCCTCTACGTGATCAGTCGAATCTATCAGTCCAAGGCAGATCTACTGACGAAAGGTGTTGCCACTATCGAAACCGCCTTCGGTCTTGCAGGGATCGCTGAGCCTGGCGGTAGATTCCGAGACGGTATGCGGTCCACCGTCCGTCACGTGGAAGGTGACGAATTGGCCGATGTTGGCCTGGATGGTCTCCGGGTCGAATCCGTTCGGGCCGAGGTTGACGGTCTGAGCGGTGATGAGGAGCGCCGCCACGCTGAAGACGATGGTAACCAAAGACAGCTTCATTATCAGACGCGCAAGGAAGTCCGAGAGAATATGTTTGGTGAGGCTGAAGTCTGTGGGGAAATTCCCTATAAGAATCGGATGAGGGAGACAAGGCTTGTAAAGCTTGCATATAAGGAGGCTGTGCCGGGATGACCAGCAGGACATGAATCATCTTTTCAAGCTCCCACCCGTCATCTTCCTCTTCCTCCCGCTGTATTTAGGTCACCATAAGCGAGATGACTGTACGTGCCAAACTAGCAACGGGGAGATAGCGGATGAGACGGACATGGGCGGGGCAATTCCACCGCGAGGTTGTCACGTGTCTCGGAACAACAATCAGGTGGGGGGGATCCCGCGTAACGGAGCCGGAAACCTTCGCTCCCTTCTCAGCCAACGCCGCCAGACTCAGGGAACCGCACGGCCTGTCGCATAAAGCATTCGAGAGACGGCGAGCAGAACAGAAGGGGGCGATCGACCAGAACAAGGCGGCAGTACGGATCTGAGCGGGTATGTCGAGCACGGTGACAGCCTAGAGACAAGAGTGGAGGAGCAGGATACGAGGGATGGGCACGAGGATGGGGATACGGTTCGGGCGACGGGGAAGAAGAAGGCGATGAATATCTCCAAAGCCTGGTCGTTGGATCCACATGCCATTGTGACTTATGCACGGCTAGATCGTTTAGGGTATCAGTTATCGAAAGCGGGTTATGCGATGATAACGTGGACCGCACCTGGTAAATAGGATCTGTGTCACGCTGTTTTGACCACTGTACGTAACCCTACGGATCCTTGTGGGTGGTCGTTTGAGGATTGGCGATTGTCAATAGGCCTGGATGATCATTCGAGGAAGAAAGTCCTCGCGCAGGAGTTCGAGCTGGGATTAAGATCCAAGCTTCGTTCTCATTGGCGCAGCATGATATAATACACCTGTAGTGCACCCCTCGCACATCACACCACCTTCAGTGGTCAAGTTTTCTATGATTACTACCATACAACGCGGGGTTCCCACCCTCCCACTTTCCCAGATAAACTCACACTTGACTCAACACGCAGCAGACGAACCGGAAATGCGGTGACTTGTCGGCGAGCTCCGAGACGTCTACCGTCGGTCCCCTGAGCAGCGTACCGTACAGTCGGTCTCGCCTCCGATTGATCGCACCCAGGACGAGCGGGTTGCTGAGTGCCATCCCGGCTGTGACGAAGCGTAGTGCCATACACGTGAAGTGTCCCTTCCTGAACTGCGGCGCGTCGGTCGTGAGGTAGTGTCACGATCGTGAATTGAAGCTCGGATAATATCGTCGAACATCGCTGAACATCGGATAATATCGCCGAACATCGCCGAACATCGCCGAATCTCGCCGAACATCGCCGAACATCATCGCCGAATCTCGCCGAACATCGCCGAACATCGCCGAACATCGTCGAACATCGCCGAACATCACCGAAGATAGGCCTGGAAGACGGTGTATAAAGGGGATGGACTTGAGAGTCGGGGAGAACCAGCGATTCGAGATTGAAAGTCACTAAAAGTCATTAAAAAGTCACTGAAAGTCATTAAAAGTCACTAACAGTCACTATCGTTACCTAGCCTACTCATAGCCTCTGCGTTTCTAGCCCACGCTACTCGACCGGCACTTATCTCGGCTACACCCACGCGTGTCCTCGAGTTATTCCAGCCAAGTTCGACCTCGGTAGTCCAACTTTGCCGAAGCTCAGACGACCGTCGCCGATTCTAGGAGCTGAGCGTCGGGCCTATTTGCTGGTCGACGTAGCACCGTGATAGGTAGAACCATGATCCAGCGATGGAACCGAGGTTCCCGATGGCGGTATAAAGGCCCATCCCGATAGCTCGTTTCGTCTCGTTACCGAAGTTATTGGCTGCCCATGCGTGCGATGGTGAATAGGTCGCGGAGACACAGGCGACGGCTATGCACATGCAGGCGCCTTTCCCATGGAGGCTGGTCTCGTCGAGTGTCGCCAGCATGGCGTAAGGGATCCCGCCGATTGCTATGAGTGATGTGATTGGGATGCCGCGGTTACGGATTTCGGTCGGAGAGCCAGGAGATCAGGTACATGAGGACAAAGGCGACGGCGCAGGGCGGGACGGTCATGAGGTTGGCTGTTGTCGCCGCGGAGTAGCCGGGACCGGAGAAAGTATCCTAGCAAAAGGTTTGAGATAGAAAGATCAACGTACCCATGATGATTGTGGGCAGGAAAACAGAGATGGACGAGAGAAGAGCGGCAGTCGGGATATAAACCGCCGCCTGGGTATACAACCTCCAATCGGTGACAGTCCAGATGATATGCCATCTTACCAGCCTGGTCGAATTCCTCGCTGTAGTTTCTCGCCTTCGCAATCTTCTGTTGGATCTGTCGAGGACTCACCTTGGATGGCGGGAAGATGCGATCCATACACCCAGGAACATGGGAAAGGTACCAGTCCAAAGTAGAAGATCAAAATGAGGAGCTGCCAATGCTTCGGCGAGAGCGCCTTCATCCCCCGTCCGATCCACCCATACTTCTTATCGTGTCGTCTGTCGAAGCCGTAAAGTTTCGCATTCTGTCCAAAAAGTCAATCAAAGCACGCAAAAGCTAGACGACCGGTTGACATACGGCAATATTTCCACGATCGAGGTACTCGAAGACGTAGAGCCACGAGATGGTAGGTATTGTGCTGCGCAGCAATGTACTCTGGATCCGCCAACCGCTGAGCCTCCGTTTGGATCTCGATCCGGGGGTAATCCTCGGTGCCGGCGACGTCGAGGTTACTATTGTCATTGTGCGCCGCCCGACGTGAGTGTTTTTGTCGTTATCTATGGCCTTTCAAGTTTTGATCAGGTGAGAAAGAGGAAAGATTTATGACCTTCCTTCTTTACAACGGCCTTTTGATGTAATTTGGCCTCGAGGTGACGGCGTGATCGGTCCGAGCCGTACGCCGAGAAGCCGTGATGCGTGGTCGATTCCCATGGTCCATCGCAAGCCTAACGAGATCGGTCAGACCGCCTATCAGCTCTTCCTTTCTCGTCACTTGAATGGGACAGGTTTGCTAGATAGTGACAGATCGTCCTTGTCTTTCCAGCTCGACACACCCCGCTGGAGACCAAGACATCCCACCACCGACTTCTCCTCATGTCGGAACACGACCTCAGCCTTCCTGCTGGTGCTTGGGATAGCCATGTTCACGTCGTCGATGAGGTGAGCTGGCTATGGGCAAAAACGATGCAGTGATTGATCTTGGTGCTCTTAGGACAACTTCCCACTCCATCCCAACCACCCCTACCGACCTAGAAAAGCGGATCTCGATGACCTCCTAGCCTTTCAGAAAACTCAACACATCTCCCACGTCTGCCTAATCGCCTTCTCCATCTACCATACCGACAACTCTTCCCTCCTCGATGCACTGACACGCTTGAAAGGCCGAGGACGAGGTGTGGTATGCGTGGATCCCGAGACCGTCACAGACGAGGAGCTTCAATCGATGCATAAGCTCGGAGCGAGAGGCGTCCGGCTCAATCTCCGGACTCGTTGGGAACGGATGGACGAGCAGGGTTTCAGGACCATCCTGGAGAAATACGCGGACCGGATACGATCACTCGGCTGGTGCCTGCAACTCTTCGTCGCACTGGACCAGATCTCCCTCGTCGCTCCCATCGTACCATCCCTCGGTGTGCCGGTGGTCTTTGACCATCTCGGTTCTCCCGACAAGTCCAAACCGCCCCGTTTACAAACTGGATATACCGAGTTTCTGCATCTTCTCAAATCTGGCTTGGCCTGGACGAAGCTCAGCGGGACATACCGGTTCGATACCACGCCCGAGCTGGACGAGTACATCAAGGAGATACTCCGGATGGCTCCGGACAGGGTGGTTTGGGCGAGTGACTGGCCGCACTCTGGTGGGACGGAGGCGAATCCTGGAGGGGATCGGACAAAGGTACAGGATTACCGGGTGGTGGATGATCCGAGTTTCGTGAGGAGATGTAAAGGGTGGTGTGGCGGGGATGAGGGGTTGATCAGTAAGATCTGGGTGGACAACCCGAGGAGGCTTTGGCAGTACGATGGGGATGATTAGGCTTTCAACCTGCATATCTTAAATGGTGACAGGACTGCCTCCTGCTTTGTCTGTCATCGTCCCGGCTCCTATCGGTCTCTGTCAAGAGCTACAAACGCGCCTCCTCATCTGGGGACAGGTCCGAGTCACGCGCCTTCGCTGAAGTCGACTTTCCGGTCCGCTAAGTTCTTGAATTCCTCTCACATCGTCCGTTCCGAAGTCTGTGGTACTTCATATGTACCGGTACACCTGAAAATGTCAGGAAGCGCTTGCAAAGACGACCGAAGAATCCGAAGCTCGCCGTCTTTTCCCAAGCCGCGGTGTCATGTCCACCACATCCGAAACCCCTCTGATTCGGTGGACCACCCCGGCAGACGGCGGACAGCACGTGGACCCCGAACTCCATCATGTGCGAAGGTGGGCGGGATGTAAAGGATGGAGGAGGAGGTCGCAATGGGATCTGGTGATTGGTCCGACATGGTGACGGAAAGATGAACGGGAACTCAGTGGACGGCTTGAGCTTGCCGGGGATTGGTCGAGTGGAAGGGTGGTATCGAAGAGCAAGATTATCACTCAAATCAAAGCAGGACCAAACACACCCGACCGCGCGACGGGGACATAGCCACAAGCATCGGACGCGCGGCGGGGATTGAAGCCACACACATCGGCAGGTATGTAAAACGGGGACAGGCCTCCACACGTTGATTGGGTAGCGCGGTGGGGACAGAGCCACACACACCGGCACAACGGGGAGCCACCACACACACTGGCAGATGAGCTGAAACCCGCTCAGGCAAGGCGACGAAGCGCCGCCACGTTAGTCTCTCTTGGCTCCATGTAGCACTGAAATGTCGTAGAATTCCGCATGTGATCAGTCGCATATAGTATGATGGGGAACTTAACGACCGCGCCCACACCTCACTTCCCCTCCCCCGCCTTCCCGCCTTCCTTCCCCGCCAAATTCCCCACTTTTGCCCTGAACTTCTTCCCAACCTCCGTAAAGCTCATACCCCCCTTGATCGCCTCCGCCATCTTCTCATCCGCCTCCACCTGCGGCCCCAACAGCGGGATCACCTCTACCACCAGGTCTTTAGGTACAACAACGACGCCATCGATATCGCCCACGATGTAGTCCCAGGGTTGATGATCATGTCTTGGATAGGGGATTGGAGGTGGACGGGCTCGTTGACGGCGGTCACTTTGACGAGCTCATAGGGCGCGGTGGTGCCTATGTCGCGGGCGAATACCTGGGGTCAGGGGGGAGGAGTGAGGGGGGGAGCGAGGAGGGGTGCGGGGCAGTGGGGAAGCGGGGGAGAGAAGAGGAGTAGGGGAGGAGAAGCGGGCGTCAGCGAGGTTCAAGTTGATGAGAAACTGAGCAGGAGTGGAAGCAACATGATTTCGCGAACATGAGCTGTGTGACGTCGACGACTCACAGGATACTTGAGGTTTCTCATCTGCTGCAGATCTCGAATCCGTCCATCCACGACCGTCCCAGCCGCTTTACTAACCTTTGAGCGAGTCGCCACGAGTCCACCGTAGACTGCGTTAGGGATGTCGGGAGGACAGGAGATGAAGACCACGGCGCCCTCGGGGATGCTATCGATCTCGGGGTACGTCAGCCGCTTACTTCCATCTATCGAATGAGGGATGTCAAAGGAGAGTTGCAGGATAGCGGAATGAAGACCGCTTACGTACATAGTGTGCCGCCACCTTCGGTGCAGGATCGCTCAAGAGTGCGTATTTGACGGTATACGCTGGCCCGATGATATTGGTCGAGCCTTCTTGTCGTTGAGGGGACCACATGGTGGGGCCCGAGAGGAAGCCGCCGTTCCGGTAGTTGAGCTTGAGAAGGGCGTCGGAGCAATCGCACCTGTGAGGGGGGCAAAGCGAACATCAGCGAGATGATCAGAGTCGATATCCGGATGACAGGTGGGGGTGGGACGTACGCGGTGAAGGGCCGTAATGCCTCGACGATGGATTGGGAGGAGGACATGAGGGGAGATGTGGTGAAGTTTCCAGTTTCGGGGCGAGATGTAGAAGTCGAATGGTGAGAGGAGAGGACTGGCATAAAGACTCTGCTCCAAGGGGTGCTTGCTGAAGATGGATACAATGTAAGGAGGGTGAAAGGTGGAAAATCGGCAGCGCGACGGGCTGGGCGCTTTGGCCGGGTGTCAGCTGGTTGGGATCTCATGCATGTTCAGTGCAGCATCTGTACACAGACTTGACAGGATCTTGGAGATCGCCGGTTTCCAGGGGGGACTGTGGAAACCGGTTACATCGACAGCCGGAAACTTTGCTTACAAAAATCATGTTGCACGGCGAAATCTCTGGTATATCACCTTGATCATCGTTTTCTTCTGCTCGTCTCTGTTTATATGTCCATGACCCCATCATGGCATCGACCCTACGCGAGACCTTTACGGTCAACCTCGTTTCGCCTGGAGTCTATGAGGCTGAGCCCTTCTTCGAAGGTGCCCGTCAAGGCAACTCTCTCCCTATAGCGTGAGCCCTACTCTTCCATTGCACCATGCTCAAACCTGACGATCTCTTAGATACGGCGGTATCGCGCTCTCGCAAGCTCTGTATGCCGGTCAATCTACCATCCCCACCTCTGACCCACCCTTCCACCTCTACTCCGTTCAAGGTACCTTCCTCGGACCCGCCTCCACCGATGTCCCCACGACCTACTCAGTCACCGACATCCGTACCACCCGAGCCTTCTGTACTCGCCAGATAAACGCCTCTCAAAGAGTCACCAGTCCGAAAACCCAACGATTGGAGACACGTACCGTCCTGATCGCACTTATGGACTGGCATGTCCTGGAACCCCTATCCCTCGTCGAGTACTCCAAACCACCGATGTATCCCGGCTCCTACTCCTCCCCAGGTGACCTCTTGACGACCAACGAATTCGTCAGGACGAATCTGACGCCGAAGATGGTGGGGGTGTTTGAGAGAATGTTCCCCCTGATGCTGAGGTTCTTCGATGCCAAACCTTGTCCGTCGAGTATGGGCACGCAGAACTCGTTTGGGTTGGCAGACGGGAGGAAGACTACGCAGGATGATCTACCGATCACGAGTCGGACGAATAGTAATTGGTGCAGAACGAGGGAAAAGCTCGAGGGGGCGAGGGAGCATACCTCGGCGGTTGGGTATGTCCTCATCTACCCACTTGATGCCGCTGACGTGGGTAGGTTCTACATGGACGGAGCACTCTCTTTCATCCCCATGACATTCAGTAAGCCCCTAGATCTCGTTGAGAACACAATCGCAATCGCTCAAGCTGATGTACCACCAGGCCACCGCCCACTCACCTCCGCCGCCGCATGCTCATCCCTAGACTTTTCACTCCGCTTCTTCGCACCCGTCGATCTATCCCAATGGCATCTGCTCGAACACCACACAGAGGCGGCGGGGAACGCACGGACATTCAGCGTGGGGAGACTTTGGGATGAGCGGGGGAAGGAGATCGCGCAGATGAGTCAGAGTAGTATATTGAGGCCGAGACCTGGGGAGGGGATCGCTGCGAAGTTGTGACACTGCGTATGAAGGGGATGGAAGTAGCGGCGAGGGGATCATAACGTGGCCGATTGGAACGAAGTAGAAAAGACTCGGAGCTCCGGCGCCTTCCCTTAAAACGGCAGAAGCCTAGTCGACAGGAGGAAGGGAAAACATTTCAATGGATACAAGGTTGTGCCGAAGCTTTCCCGTTGGAACCGGGCTCCGTAACGGGCGACCTTTGGTCCTGTTGAGATCCGAGCACCTGTAGTGAAGATACAAGGCGTTTATATACCAATATGATGTATGAATGAATGTCCGAGGTGATGGGGAAGCTGCCCACTAGGCCTGCCAGCTAGCTGGATAGGCGATTGAGTTTGTACGCCTTCATCAAGTCCGAGTTTACCGGGTTCCTGATCACCTGGACTTTCTTCTCGAACTTTCACCGGATCGCTCCGTAACCGGGTCTACCCACTGACGGCGGACCCTCATCGTATCTCGTTGATCAAGCATTAGTTCTGACCTACACCTTCATCGTCAAGAGCGAGATGGGCGCGTATTTCTCTTCCTACGCTGGGTCATCGAACGCGGCGCTGTTCGCGACTTCAAACGAGGAGGAGTGCGACAAGGAGTACGATTATATCATCTGCGGCGGTGGGTCTTTCCTCCCTACACATCGCCAATGTTGAGAGTTTAGTCCAGGTGGGACTGCGGGATGCGTGATTGCTAGTCGGGTACGTCACGCTCGAAGCGTGGAGGAGGTCGCTGATGACCTCAGCTCACCGAGAATTCGGATATCTCGGTGCTGGTGATCGAAGCTGGGGAATCCGATGCGAAACAGATCTTCAGTCGTCTACCCGCCGGATGGGTATGTCCCTTCTTCTATCCCGACGTAAACAAGCTGATACATTGACGGTAGGCCAACTTGTTCAAGTGAGATGCTTTGACGCAGATTACTGGAGAGTCACTGATAGGATGATGGCAGGTCGAAGGCGGAATGGAATTTCGAGACGACGCCCCAGCCGAACGTCAAGGATAGGAAGCTGTATCAGCCGCGAGGGAAGATGTTGGGTGGATGCAGTGCGATCAGTGCGTCCTGAACCCTACTTGTCGAAGTAATTACATTGCTGATGGGTTTTCCGCAGACGCACAGATCTACCAGCGATGCGCGCCGTCCGATTACGACGATGTGAGACTGCTTTTCCGCTGAGCGGAATGAGTGGAAGCTGAACTTGTATCGCAGTGGGAGAAGAAAGGTGCCGAAGGGTGGAATTGGAAGACGATGAAGCCGTACTTCCACAAGGCGGAGCACTTCACCCCGAACCCAGACTACGACATTGACATCTCGGTGAGTCACATTTCCTCCCTTCCGGGGCCAACGAGAGATGCTGATACGCGACATTCGTGATAGGAGCGAGGCAGCGGTGGTCTTTGGAAGACGAGTTATCCGAGGACGAACGATATTTCCAAGGCTCTTCTCGAGTCTGCCGTGCGTCTGCCACGAGAGCATAGAGGAAAGGAATGATGAGTGCCCAGGTCACGGTGGGAATCCCGCGCAGCCCGGATCTCAATGTCGAGCGTCATGCCGCTGGAGTGAGCTGATCTCCTCTGCCGGTAGTATATCGCATGACTGATGTTCCCAGATCTCTCGCTTCCAATGTACAGTCGATGCCGGTGGTACTCGCTCCTCGACTTCCGCCGCCTACATACCAGCGAACGTCTCCAACCGACCCAACCTCCACATCCTGACGTCCACCATCGTCACCCGCCTTCTCCTCAACGAAGGCAACGCCCCCGACCGTCAGATCAAGGGCGTCGAGCTCGGCCAAACCCGGGACGGTCCACGATACACCGCCAAAGCGACGAAGGAGGTCATCGTCTGCCTAGGGTCATTCAATACCCCTCAACTCCTCATGGCGAGTGGGATCGGATCGAAAGAGGACCTCGACAAGACCGGGGTGGAGACCAAGATCGAGATGAATGGGGTTGGTAAAGGTTTGAGGGACCATACCATGGCTGGGGTGAGTTATAATGCGAAAGTGGGAGCGAGCGAGCAGTACCTCACGAACCCGGTGAAATCGGTAAGTCACGCCCCCGCTTGCAGATCGGCTTGGACTGATTATTCCGACAGCTCCCGAGTTTGGCGCAGTGGATGTACAATGGAAAGGGACCGCTGTCAAGCAATGTGAGCGCGCCCCGCACCGATCCCACAAGGTTATTGACGATGGGATTAGGGAGCCGAGATCGGCGCATTCCTCCGCTCCGACAATATTCCAGGCGCCACCTCGTCCATCGCGAAAGGAACGATCAACGCGAGTGGGCCCGACGCTCCGGATCTGGAGCTCATCAACAGTGAACCCCACGGTCTCTTTCCGAGCTCTCAAGCTGATGATGATCAGGTCCTGTGTGGTACATGAAGTGAGTCATTTGCCCATCTCTTGGTGCCGATGTCGGTTGTGGCCGTGGATCAGGCTGATCCGTACCGTATAGCCATGGTCTCGGTGGACCACCCAATCCCTCCGGCGACTATTTCACGATCTTCGCTGTTCCCCTCCGTCCGAAATCGACCGGAACGGTCACCTGCAAGTCGGCCGACATGTTCGACTACCCGCTCATCGATCCGGGCTACCTCAGTGATGCAAAGGGTCTCGACATGCAGGTGAGCGATTCAAATGATCAACATGCCTGGGGATACAAAGCTGATACACCTCGATAGGTATTGGTTGAAGGCGTCAAGTTGATCGCTCGTGTCGCGAGGATCGCGCCGCTGTCTGAATACCTACTGGAGTCGGAGTGCCCGAAGAACGCAGAGGACTTGACGGATGAGCAGATCAAAGAACACATCCGAGACAGTAAGTGGACCAACACCCCATGAGCTGATCGGTATAGCCGTGGAAACTATCTATCACCCGATGTGCACCTGCAAAATTGGTATGCCCATTCAATAGTTTTCCGACTGTATGCTGATGGTGGGCAGGTCCGAGGGAGAAAGAAGGTGTAGTCGATACCAAGCTCAGAGTCTACGGGACGACCAATCTGCGGATCTGCGATGCGTCCATCTTCCCAGATTCAGTCTCAGGTCACCCAGTGCGTCCCTGTCATCTGACTGGGTACAGTCCTGATGGGAGAATAGCAAGCGGCGGTCGTGGCTTGTGCGGAGAAGTGCGCGGATATCATCTTGCGCGATGGCGGGTTGATCAAGGCTTGAGGGCGGATTGAGTTTCGAGCGAACTAGGGTTTCTTGGTTGCGAGATCGGGCTGGGTATGGGTGAACACAAGGTCGGACATCGTTTTGGGCGAGTACGAGTTGGTCTAGGCTTGAGTATTTCAGGTATGAGGTTTGAGCAGGTTCGAGGTTTTTCTGATCGGGATGAAGTGTGTGTATTCAAGATGTTTGGGTCAAACTTGTCTCCTCCTGGCTCAGTAAGGTCCCGGTTCGACGGAGTCTGCTGATGAGGCTTGATGGCGGTTTGTGTGGTTCGCTGGCCGGTCCTCTTAAGCAACACCTGTCAGGTTATGTGACTCGAGGGGTCTCGCATTCTCCTGTCCCGCTGCGAAGCAAGCATCATGATTTCAAGCTCGATTGCGGAATCTGCAGGGCGGAAAGGCGACTCGAAAGTCGACCCATGATGAGGTCATGATGTTGATCAGTAACACCTCATATCAGTAACGTCCATACTGATCAACGACCTCTGGGAAGATACGTCACCGCCCCTCCCCCCCTCCTCCACTCCCTCCTCCATCTCACCCATGACGACCTCCACGTTACGAACCACATGCGCGAACCTCCCCAAGAACATCCCATCAACCGCCCGTCCAATCTCCTTCCACAGTCCCGGTCCCGCGCTCCCTCCATACAACATCTTGACTGTATCCCCTCGTCCTTCCTCCTTCAGGTATTGCCTCAGGGCGAGTCCGATATCGACTATGTGCGACGTGGGCGCGGGTTTGGGCTGGCCGATCGCCCAGACTGGTTCGTAGGCCAGTATGAGGTTCTCACTGGGTGAGACAGTGGAGAATACGTCGACGAGTTGTGTCTTCAGGAATTGGACTGATTCTTCGAGGGAAGCCTGCTCGAGTTCCCCGATACACAACAGGGGGACCAACCCATTCCGCACCGCCGCCGCACACTTCTTGGCAACAACCTCGTTGGTCTCCCCGAAATGCCTCCTCCGTTCCGCGTGCCCAAGCTCGACGACAGCGCAGCCCACTTCCCTCAAGCTCCGCATCGACACCTCCCCTGTCCAAGCGCCTTCATCCTCCCAATGCCCATCTTGCGCGCCATAGTGGATCCTCGAGGTGGATGTAGGGTGCTTGGACGCGCAGGATTGGAGGTTGAGGAAGTCGGGGATATAGATGAGCTGACCGGGGAAGGAGGGGTGGGATGAGACGAGGGAGACGAGGGATGAGAGGTAGGTTTGCGTGCGGGAAGGGGAGAAGTAGAGTTTGAGGGAGATGGCGAGGACTGGTGGAGAGGGTTTGAATAGGATTCTCGACACCGCGGCCTCCACCATCGTTGGCGAGGAATCGGTACCTCAGCTTGAGGCTCGGTATTGGACGTCGGATGTCAACACGAGCTCCCGCTTAGATTTCGTATGGAAAGGCCACGTCATGGCGATGTTTTTATCTTATCAGGAAAGCTAGTTTTTGGGCCCGATTCCAGCAGGGACTGTTGGGCGAGAAGTTTATCATCTCCGGAGGGGGCCCCCTCGTCCCAGTTCTAATTTTATTAGTCTCTTTGTGCTGCGGGACACCTTTTGATCGTCGATCGGGAGCCTCGGATAAAATCTCCGGCCCGGAGCAGTTCAGGTACGAATCATCCCGTTTCAGCACGTCACTGTGGCGCCCGAATTCAATCTCACTCTGCTCGCACGTGATCAAGACAGTCGATGCGTCAGAGACTAGAATCGATTCCTGGCCAACAGCTTCCGCTCCCTTTGTACGGCAAACTCATCCTCGTAATCCAGATTCCGATCGAAGCGTCACGGCGCTATTACCGATCTCCCTCAACCAAACCTACCCATCCTTCACACTCAATCCTTACACTCTTCACGTTGAATGCCCAGCATGACGTCCATGTTGCAGGACACGCTCACCAAAGTCCCCGGCGTTGACCCTCGCCCGACGCAGCGCTCCCAATTCTTCTCGGGTCTCAACGAAGGTCCCGCCGCGACCGCTTCCCGTATTGCAGGACTCGTCTCGTCTGCGGAAGCGAAAGACAACTCGCCATACTACACTTCCAACTTTGGTCAGCTCCTGCCCGACTCGGGTCATCCGCTCAACGTCGGTGGAATCCCTTATCAGGGCGATCCGCTTTTGCTCGAGAAGCAGCAGTCGTTTGTTCGTGGGAAGTTGCTTGAGAGGATCGTGCATCCTGCTGGATGGGGTGCTTTCGGTTGGTCGTTTGTATGGTAACAGACCGGTACTGATGAGAGGTGCAGGAAAGTTCACCGTCACCAAGGACGTTTCGCACCTCACCAAGGCTAGCTTCCTTTCCCAGGTCGGCAAGATGACTCCGCTCTACACCCGTTTAAGTACCGTCACTTACGGGGTATGTGGGATTTCACTGTCGCTTCGGGCGGCGTGCTCACGTCTATTCACAGCGCGAGTACCCGGACGTCGCCAGGAACCCGCGAGGCTTCGCGGTCAAGTTCTACACCGAGGTACGTCGGACCGGTTTGGTTCACGATAGAATTGACCAATACCCAGGACGGGAACTACGACCTTGTCGGGCTCAACTGGCCTGTCTTCTTCGTCAGGTATGCCTCTATGTCCTAGCAACACTGACAAGTAGGGATCCCTTCCAAGGCCCGGACAACATCCGCTCGCAGCAGAGGAACCCCAAGAATTTCCTACTCGACTTCAGCGAGTCTCCGCCGCCTCTCACTTGAAGCTCACTGATACCGGTCCAGACGCGTGGTTCGACTTCCTCGCTAATGTCCCCGAGTCTCAGCATGCTGGCCTCATGCTCTTCTCCGACCACGCCACGCCCGACGGTAACCACTTCTCGGCGTACGGATGCCACACCTTCAAGTGGGTCAACGCTCAGGGCGAGTCTGTCTTCATCAAGGTAAATCTACCGCATCGATTTTCCGCTGATCCCGCAGTACCATTTCCTCCCGGAGCATGGGCCGAAGCAGCTTGACTTCCACCAGACTATGGAGACTCAGGGAATCGACCCGGATTACTCCAAGAGGGCTCTTTACGATGTCATCGAGAAGGGCGGGAGCCTCAAATGGACGATGAAGATTCAGGTTGGTCGATACTCCCGAGCTCAGCTGATTTGGTAGGTCATGAAGCCGGAGGAGGCTGTGAAGGTTGACTTCGACCCCTTCGACGTCACCAAGATCTGGCCGAGGGGTAAGCCCTCTCCTGCTTTCGGGATAAGAGCTGATCGTCTTTCAGGCCAGTTCCCGATGCAGGAGGTCGGAGAGCTCGAGCTCAACCGTAACCCGGAGGACTACCACCGTGACGTCGAGCAATCGGCGTTCTCTCCGGGTTCACTTGTACCCGGAATCGAGCTGTCCCCGGATACGCTCCTGCAGTGGAGGGCGTTCTTGTGAGTCCGACGTCGAAAGGGCGCGAGACTCCAGCTCATGTCCTTGGCAGCTACCGTGATGCCCAGCTTCACCGTCTTGGGAGCGCGAACATCCATCAAGTGAGATCGACTACTTTCCCGCAAGATTTCAACGCTGACCCAGCCAGATCCCGGTGAACTGCCCATGTAAGCACTTCGGCATTCACACGATGCGAGCATACTGACGACTGCGTTATCCAGTCCTGTCCAAGTGAGCAGCAACATCACTCTAGCCCCGTTTGCCGAATGACGTGGCGCCAGGTTCCACTCCACCGACAACTTTTTCGGCCAAATGAGGATCGACGGCGACGCCGCGCAGAAGCCGGTCTACGTGAGTGCTTCCCTTCCGAGCATCGTTAAACCCGTAGTTCCCGAACAGCTACCACTCTGCCAGCCCCTCGTCTCGTGCGCCAACTTTCGCCGGCCACGGAGCCGCGGAACTGCCGTACCAGGCCGCGAGCAATATTGTCTCCCGCCAGAGTCATTGGTCGCATGAAGGCGAGGCGAGCGAGTATGCTCAAGTCCGCGAGCTTTACACGCGGGTCATGACCCAGGAACAGAGGGATCATCTCCACTACAACACCGCTAAGCTCCTCGTCGTGCGTGCCTTCCCCCTGTTTCTCTAAGCAAAACACTGATCGCTGGAGTGTCTAGTTTGCCGACGCGATCGTCCAGAAGGGTTACCTGATCCAGCAATACGCCATCTCACCGGACTACGCCAAAGGGATCTACGACCTCATGCCCGCCGACAAGCGCACGGGTTATACGATGGACGAGGTCGCCGAGGGTTCAAAGACGGCTCATCTGGTCGGGAAGAACCTCGAGTTTAAGAATAAGGACGGGAGGAGCTTTATGGGGATGCCAGTCCCGTCGATGCCTTGAGCGATGCGCGGAATTGTGATGATAGCGGCGGTGAAGAGTGATAGGTCAATGGCATGAAGAAGTGATTTAGTCTATCGGGAATATGGATGCTTCTCGTTTCGATCGCTTGCAGCAGCGCATTCTCGTCAGAATCGCGAGTCGAACTGCACCTCCTCAACCTTGTACCATGAGCTGCGGCGCTCCTTCGGATTCCTTGGCATCGGCAAACTCTTGATTGTAGCAACCTTTTCTGGATCAGTCGCTATCACCTTTGAACAGATCTCATGACCTAGGAAGATCATACGGTCTCTATCAAACTCACACACTCCTGGCCTTCATACACAGATTGGGACGCGCAATCGCTCCATCACTTCCCTAGTCAATCGGTCAATTTCCTCGGTGGGTTCTGCGTACAATATAACATCGTCAAAGTAAACCCATAGTCCGCGTCCAAGCATGTCGCCACGAGAGATTCGTCCATACCTAGCGGGGTCCGGAATGCCGTCAACTGCTCGTGTCCAGGGGCTATTCTCAGGAGTTGGTACGCGCTTGTCAAGTCAAGCTTGGTGAAGTGGGCGGTAGTCGAGAGGGAATCGAATATTTGGATGACGAGCGGCAAAGGATAAGCATTATTGACAGTGACAGTATTAAGTCGACAATAGTTGACTAACCTCAATTGTCCATCCTTCTTGGGTACGAAGAAGGTGGGTGAACCATACGGGGACCGGCTCGGCCGTATCCTCGACTTCACCTCTTTCTCACTGTACGTCTCAAGGGTTGTCACCTCATGTTTCGATAGCTGGTATAGAGGTGCCACATTCAATTTTCCACCGGGGACCAGATGGATCGTGTGGTCATATTCCCTGTGCGGTGGAAGGTGATCCGCCTCAGTTCATTCAAGGAACACGTCCAAGTAGTTGTGGAACTTACTGAGTACGATCTCCTTCGATTCAGTTTGTTTCCGCAAGCTCATACGGCTTGGCGTCGATCACCATGTCATATGGGTCCTCATCGCTGTCCTCGTTGAGGTCAATGGCCTCGTGCGGACTCTCTTCTCCGGTCGAATGATTCGGGACCTGACATGACAAATCAGCAGATGGTTCTCAGTAGACCTCCAGCGCCATTGCAGCGACAAGGTTCTGAGGCGTGAGCAGCTCCTGATTGTGTCAGTGACTTCTCACTCTGCCAAGGTCGCCCTCGTCCTTCCACCCCAAGTGTTTATCGACAGTGGAGGTGCCCGTAAGTAACGCCTCGCAGTCATACAACTTCGGTACCCATCTACATATACTACATACCCTTTCTCAAAGAGTTATAATGCTGCACCCGTCATCAGCTTCTGTCTTCAATCATCCGCAGGAATGCTCACTTCACCCAACCCATACATCCGCCGATGATATGTGATCCTCACAATGTTGTCTCCCGATGCAGCGCTCAGCTTCGGTGTCATCGCTCCGCCAAAGGAGTCGTCTAGTCCGCCATGGGAGACAACAGTCGGTGGTCCTCGTTGGATAACGTGGATCGGGACGGAGAATGCGCGGGAGAGGGCTTGTATCTGAAGCGAGCGGTGAACAAGCAATCGAAATTGGGAAATGGGAAGCGAATCGGAGAAGGATGGGAGAGCTCAGTCAGCAATGTACTGCCTAATGATCTATGTTACACTCACCTCCGGTTCCCCACCCCACTCCCCGGTCTCCGCCACTAGCTTACAATACTTCTGGAACTCCTTGGTCGTAAGCTCCCCATCGTCATTCGCACCGGCACTGTCTTCGCCCGTGATGGAGGGAAGAAAGGGGAGGAAGTCGTCGCGGTGGGCGAGCATGTATTCGGAGGCTGTTCGACGGGTGAAGAGCGGGTTGGTGGCCTGAAAGCAAAGAGGGATCCTGATCAGCACATTCTTGCGTCAAGGAGCTTGACTCGCCTGGTGCGCACCAATCAAGCCAATCTGATACAACTGATCCGCAATCGCATTGAACATACAATGTCCATCCGGCGCGATCTGCCCTCATCAGGGGAAGCCCAGACCAAGCACAAACAAGATAAGGGGAGAAAGCCCTCACCTCATATAGATCCCGCTCGAGGACTTCGCACGCATCACTGATCACTTGGATCTCCTCTTGTCGCTCGCGCTCGAGCTGGGCGGTCCAGGCGGGGTCGCTGGGTGGGGCGGATTGGAGGAGGTGTTCTTTGTTCCGGGCCTGCAGCGAGTGAAGAGGGCGAGCGCGATGGTTCAGGTTGACGGATTATGGAGACCAGTTTTGAGGACCGGAGATGGACGGACGAGACAAGGAAGGAAGCGGACACCGAATATGTCAGCGAGATCTGCGTAGCTTGGACAGCTAACCCACCTGGCGCTCCTCAAACCTCTGCTTCGAGCTCTTCTTCATCCTTCCTTTCCCCGCAACCCCATCCGCATCCCCAAACATCAACTCCTCCGCCGTCATCTGCTGCGGTGCCACATGCTGCGCATGTACCTGCGGACGAGGGGACAACACCCCTCCCTCCTGACCCTCCATCATCCCGCCCATACCCGGCGGCATGGGCATCGCCCCGGGACTAACCGCCAATTTCCCCAACCCATCTTCCTGACGATGTACACCGTTCCCAATCATTTCCTCCCGGGACTCCATCTCCTCCAAAACCGCCTCGTTATTCAGTTCCTTGTCGGTGAGGTAATTTCCCCGGTCGGACGCGATACTGGTCGTGCTCGTCATGGATGCTGATGGGTGGAGTCCAGAAGCTATGGGAGTATGGTTCTGGTTGAAAGAATTGGAGCCGGTTTTGTGATGCCCGATGTGAGGGAGGTGGAAGAGGGAGTGGTTCGAGCCGGACCGATGGGGATTGGAGGTTGGGGACATGGCGCCATTACTTTGAGCGTTGTCACGAGTATCGATGGGGACAGGTAGGGGGGTGGAAGAGGGTGATTGGGTGGGGGTGAGAAGTTTCTTGAGGGCTCGTCGTTTCGAACCGGGCATGATGGCGGTAGGATTTGGGTTGAGGGGTCGCAGACGACGTAGGCTTAGCGTAGAGGGTTGGGGGAGAGACGCAGGTGAGGCTTGTTGCCAGGGTAGGCCAACCCTCGTCGGCAAGGCAAAGGTGGCCGGCGAAGGAGACGAAGATCAGACTGATGCGGCCTGAGCTTTAACGAGTCAAGGGGGTGTAATCCGTCAGATGCGGGGGGCGGGACCCTCGGACCCTGCTGCTGCCGAATTTCAAATAAATAAAGGACGGCGATAGCTGTCGGAGATGAGCTACAGATGACACACCGAGAGACCTATGGTCAAGCTGATCCTAGTAACCGTTGATGGTGAGGGGGCTTTGCAACGAGGAGTTCGAACGGGAGACCACGTGTGGTGACGCAATCATCCCGTGGTATGCGAAATTCTCTTGCGTCACTGATTCGGCGGAAAACGTCGTCGGGTCATATACGCTTTGCATGGGGAATATGCTATTTCTCCAGCCCTGACCTAGGCTCTGGCCGTCACCACCGATTCCCCGACTTTGTTAAGTGAAAGGCCCCTTTTCCCTCAGACGAACAGATAGGTCAAAACAAACACTCCAACGACCAACCCCACGCAGATTTCCAGCGGCACCCCTGACTGTCCAGTGACCACCTCCTTTGCCTTCTCCACCGTCGTCTCCGCCCCCTTCCCACCACCTCTTTTCCTAAGTCCCGTAGCCGAAGGTGCCTGTGCTTCCGAAAGTTGTGCGCGGAGCCGATCAATCTCGGCAAGAGCGACTTTGAGCTTGTCTGAATCGGATGTCGTCGTGGCCAGACTAGACTCGAGAGCTACGTTTGTCGGAGAGGGACCACCCAATTGGATATCGTTCGCGGAGAGAGATGATACCTCTTTGGCTTTCGCGCCTTGAGGCGCTGGTGGGGTGGGTGCAGACTGCTCGGATCGGGGAGCGGGCGTGGGCGTGAGGGGAGATTTCGGCTTGTTAGTGGAACCGCTGGCGGGGATCGGCGAGGTTTGCGCGGCGGCGTAGATTTGCTGAGATTCCATCAGCCACATTTTCGCGCCGGGTCATGGAGAGGTCATGCACGGATGCAGATGTGATGCGGGGAACCATGAGAGGGACAAAAGCGGAGAGGAGGGTAAGCTGGTCGCTCAAGCTCCCAGTGCAATTAGCCCCAGTTGCGGAACAATGCGGGCTCGCACTACTGATGCGGCCGAGCAGTACAGCGGATCAGGCCGTTACGGGGACTACTCGACTGATTCAAGAGGGGACATGAATTGTGGTTGGAGAACAACCAAACGATCACCAACTCCACGACTGAGCACGATCCAGGTTCATATTCCGTAAAGGTACTCACCGAATCCTCGATCCGACTAGGCTCTCCGCTCTGCGTCTCTTCATTCTCCTCCGGGATCCCATTGGCACCAGCCGACCCGTCTTCGGCAGGAAGGTATGCGCACTTGATCTTCTGCTCGTGAATGGCTGTTTTGTTGGTTCTTTCCATTTGCGCCCACTGCGTCGGAAAACCGAGCGAAGCGAGGGGGAGGGATAGCAGAGCGAGAGGAATGGGATTTCCATCGAGAGGGAGAGGGCACAGCGCAAAAACGTGATCGAGCGGGATGGTACGGTAATTGAAATTGGCAAAAATGATGATGGTATCGTCAGCACCCTTCGACCCAGGAGGGCCGAGAGGTCCGCGTAGCTCGCGCACTCACCATCTCTGTCAACGTTCGCATCTCCTCATCTGGCGCGATGGGAGCTGACTGTACCAGGAACTTGTCCTTGCATTTTGCGTGGGGCGGAGGGTCGGTCGGGAGGGGTTGGAGGAGGACTGTTGGGGGACGAAGCGAAGCGGAGCAGGGAGCTCCCGCATAGCGAGGCGGGAGTATAGCGAGGCGGGAGCAAGAGGAGGTGCAGAGAAGTAGAAGGAGTCGAACCATGAGCAAAGTCTCGGACAATACCTGCACTGGTAGACGCACCCTGCACCTCAACCGTCTCTCCACTCTCTACTCTCCCCGAGTTCGGCCTGACGCAGTACTGCTTCGGCGCAGTGGTCTTGACTTTAAACGCGATGGGATGGGGGTTGGGATTGTGAATGACGAGGGCGCGCTTGACGAGCTGGGTTAAGGGGCCTAAGCGGAAGGTGTACGTTAGTAGACATTGATGACATTGGGGACGCGATAGGTAGACAGATATGGTGATGGGAAATTGAGTATAAACCAGAGTTGTTCGAGACGAAATGGAGCGGACAAGTGAGAATGAAGCCAGAGATTGATTGCACACGGATGTGATGGGGAGCGCGCTGGGACAGCCATCGTCCGTTCACCGACAAATGGCCGGGTAGGAGAAAAGGACGGAAAGTGAGGACTCACGGGGGAAGCCGAGCGTGCTGGCCGGACTGAGCTCGACGGACATGCTGAAAGCGCAGTTGTCGAGAGATGCGAATGCTGATTCACCGGTGGTGAGATCTAATCCAAGGAAGCAGCAACGATTTCACGGCAATAGCTCGACGGAGGTATCCAAAGGGCGGCTTTTTCCCAGTCACTTTACGAGAGAAGACGACAGCACGAGACAAGAGACGGGCGTCTCAAGCTGTTGAGATGACGAATTGATTCAGCTTCCGGACCTGGCCCTTGAATCGGACAGATGCCACATCTTCGAAACCCCATTGGTCCTCATAAATAACGCCGGACCCTAACGCTTGAGCTCTCAGAGTTGCCATTCTTGCTGAACGCTTAAGCTTTCGACTGGAATCATCCCATGCAAATCTCGTCCATCTGACAACCTTTGAAAGCTAAAGCTCACTGAACGGTGCTGACGCAGGACCGACTTCATCCCGCGGCCTTCCCATCAACCACAACTATCAACCACAACTTCATTCGCTTCGCCTGGAAATGACGCGGCTCGGTTATCCTTGCAAAAAGGTGTGATCATGGCGTTCGGATGATCTGGTCGTGTGAGAATGGGCCAATGTTTCAATGGGGTGAGTTTACTACGACAGCCCCTTCTCTTCGTACCCGTAAGCTGATCACCATCAGCTCTCTGTTGTTCGGCTTCGAAGCGCTTCAATGTTCGCGGTGCTTCCTTAGACGTCATCCGACGGGCATATGGCGGGAGTGATGATAATAATTCGCCCTGATCTGATACTCGCTAGTACCTGTTCATCTACCCTGCCAGCCTCTCTTTCCGTGCCCATTGGATATACCGTCCCACCCCCATCGTTTCATGTCTTCTGGCATTTCCACTCCAGCGCGCTCCGTCGTACCGGTCGGATATGATGATCCCGTCACATGTCATCCTTATTCTGAGCCCGTCTTGCGGGTGAGGAGGAGAGAACAGGCGGCCTCCGATCGGAGTGGATCTGATCCGAATAACGCGTGGCATCTTGTCTTTGCAAATCTCGTCGTCTCCAGTCATCTTACGATGTTATCATCGTAATCACAATCACTCTGGGCGAGTCACGTCTCTGATCACTTTCTGTGGGTTCGGGACCCTTGTTCGTCCAATCCTTGAAGATAAACTGCGCCAAATCGTTGTCAACGGTAAATGCTCACAGAATTGGGAGAACTCGTCACGATCACCCGGTATCGGAAAATTCGACTACGGTGTATTGCTAGGCAAGGTTTTCAACTTCGCCCGCGATTGAATACGGTCGGATGTCCTGGACGCCACTCCATACCCCGCTAACCTCCGGGTTCAAATGTCACGGTCGGGGCTCGCGAGGTGCTTGGCTGGGTGGCAAAAGTCGAGGTAGGGCGAGGATGACAAAGGGACAAGGCAATGTCTCTGCCTGGTCTGGCAAGGACAAGGTGGTCTTCCCCTCCATGCATCGTGAGCCATCCATCGATTTGGATCCATCAGCAGAAAGTCCCCAGCTCCCGCTTCCTATGGAAGGCTGGTCCTCTGTCAAAACAATCTGCGACCAATTGTTGTATTCCTGCACCAGAGCAGACCTCGGGATCTTTCCCTTGGCTCCGTAGGATGTCCCAGAAATAAGGCATCATGACCCATTCAAATGCTAGGATCATCTGTATAACTAGAGCTGAGACGATGATTTTCCGTAGGCGTCTGCAGAACACCTGAGGGCTGTTCGACCTATTTGAAAACCTTCACGGATGAAACAAGATTTCAAGTGCTTACAATTTATGCCTGCCAACGGGATGACTGATATCATGAGGAGTACAGACAGTCATCCAGGTAGTGAGTACAGCCGTCGACAAGGCCGTCCAATGAAACTTCAACCCTCCTTGCACATACACCATATCGAAGTGCTAAATACAGCTCTGTCACATCAAATCACGTTATCTCCGCAACCATGACCCTCTCCTCCGAGACATTACAACATTCCACCAAATCGATCCTCGAAGGGTCCGAAAATATACTCATCACGCAGCTCGTTCCGACGAACGTGCTCCCTATCCACATCAGTACCCCTGCTTATCCCGCCGAGAGCAGGACGTACCTTCCTCCGTCCCAACGCGATTACAGCTTACAAAGACCACTTCCTTCCCTTCACCCGCCACCTCCCGACTATCGTACCCCGGCGTCGGGTCGTGTAGCGGCTGTAGTCTCGCTGCCCAGTAATTGAGATTATGCTCGGATGGCGCGCTGGGATCGGTCGGTGGGGCGGTATTGGGCGGTTCGGCGGGTGGGTCGAGCCAGTTCATCCTGAAGTCAAAAAGTCCGTAGCCGTTTGAGGCGGAAGGAAACTGGGGACGAACGGGACGACTAGCATGTCGCATGCATATCTCCGGCAATACGTGGCGAGCTCGTACGCGTCCCAGGGAGCTGGGTTTATGAGCTGATTTCATGAGATGGTATGATGAGACGGACAGGCAAAGTCCTTTGGATTCATATCTTCTCACATCAGCGTCCGTAGCTTCAGAGTGAAGCGGGTATTGGCCCACCCATACAGATCCCGATGCCCACTCGCCCCAGCGGTCCAGCCAAGTCGAAATGCGTGAACCCGTCCCCTAATCCCACGTGAGCCCGCCTTCCAGATGCCTTCTCGCCGGGTGAGATCAAAGAAGGACGCACCCTCCCTAGCCCAATTTTTATCCGTCTCAAACCTGAACGTCTTCCGATAATTCCCCACAACCTCGCCAGAAGGTCCCACCACCATCGCGGAGTTCCACCCGACTCCATCCCCGTCCCCGTCCCCCTCCACCTCCTTCGCCGAGCTCTCAGGACCAGACGAGCCCTCTGATGAAGGGAGTGCCTCGGGATATCCAGCTACCACATGACATCCCAACCGCCTTGCTAGTGATCGTGCAAGGAGGGAAGTGGGGCCGATACGTCGGGGTTCGAGGTAGGGCAGGATAGAGGTGGGGTTGAGGAAATTGTAGCCTGATAGAGCCATCTCGGGGAGGACGAGGAGGTCGATCGTGCCGGGTCGAAGGCTGAGTTCGTGGTCATCAGTGTGGTGTCATGTATGTACGGGCGGGGGCTGACCCGGAGGTCATTCGTTCGACCTTCTCGGCGTTCTCTTTGACCCGTCCGAGCTGCTTCAAGTCAACGAGGGAGAAGATAGTGGCATGCAAGAGCTTACCTTGACATCATATTGTACACAAGCTATCCGTATTGGCGCTCTTCGGTATATGGGCGCTGATGGTGACGTCCGACCGGAAGGAGGGGGTATTGGGGTGGTCATCTTCGGGTCGGGCTGGATTACTCCGGTAACCTCTCCCAGATCGTGCTAAGAGGTAGATCTGTCGATACCGAGAAGTCTGAGATTGAGCATAGGCATGCGCCCCTCATTGTCAACGCAAGAGACTGGAGAAAGGAGGACGTAGCTTGTCGAATCTTGGAGCCCCGTAGCAACAATCTTCAACTCGTGGCCGACCGGGCCCGAAATTGTCCGCCTCAGCTTGATGATCAGGGAGCACATGTTTTCGTGCTCCCTTCGCCTGAAAGCGTGCAGCAACATCGCAGCGCTACGCAATATATTCGCCATCGCTTGTACACGGTAATTTGCGAGTTCCATGCGACGCGATCTAGGCTGGATCTCAAGAGACATCAACTCTCTCCAACCAAGTCTCCGCGCTCTCCGCCAACGCCTCCTCCAACCCCACCACCTTTTTAACCCCCAGGTATATCCCACCAACCCTCAAGCATCCCGATCCCCCCGGCCGTCACTACTGCTGTCCCAATTTCGTAGAACCGGCCCACCCATTCGTCCGTAGCTTTCCCGGTTGTATCCAGAGCGTGGAACATGATCATCCGGATCCACTCGTATCGAGGTCCGCCCAGATGTCGGAAGACGATGTGGGTGAGGAAGAGCTTGTTCACCGCGGCGAAAAAAAAATTGGTTCGTTTGGGTTGAGGGTAAGGGTGGGGCCGCCTTTGGTGAAATGGTCGGTGAAACCGTCCGCGAGGCGTTGGACGCTAAGCGTCGTAACCCGGATCAAAGAATGTTCCGATGATAGTACTGTCTGGTGGTGCGGGGCGAGGTGGATCTTGCCGAGGAAGGGAAGGCGGTTTTGTTATACTGAGAGATGCGGCAAAGGTACGTTCCTCCCAATCGATCGGGTTCAACCCCAAAGCTCGTCGAGGATCCGATTGGCGACGACATTCATGAACTGCCACCGAAATCGTCGTCATGAACGGTTATCCAGAACCCGAGTTTTCGTGATGGCACACGGATGATAATCGACATGAAACCTTGTATCGAGCCGGTATGAATGACGATATCGATCCCTCGGTAGGTGGTCGTCCATTTTCCTAGACCGTAGAGCTTCGCACCGTTCTCACGCGACTGGATTTCATGAACAAGATATGGCCTTCGGTCAACTTGACGACGAGTTCGGATGACGGGACCTTTGGCTCGCGGAGGTGGGTGTGTGACTGGATGGGGGTTTCCCTCCCCTCCCCTTCTCCCGAACGCCGATCAACCGCCATCTTCGCGAGCGTTCCCGCGACGTAATCCGTCTTGTACAAATCTCTGATCACGCCCCTCCCAATGGAGGACGCGAAGAAGCGATTCAAAACTTTACCGGACAGACCTGGCACCCAGCGGTACAGCTTTGTTGCCATCACTCCAGGATCGAGCGCCATCACCACCCAATCTCTGGTCTGACGATCATGCAAGGTGTAAGTGACAAGGACGTTACACAACTTCGAGAGCGCGTATCGTCGGTTTCCCTCAGCGTAGGTCTCGTACTTCTTCCCAATAGGCGGGTGGGCGGCCGGGTCGCCGGTCGTGGAATTGGGCGGGGTTGGGACGCGTCTGAATTTCGGATCGTGGGTTGAGCTCGACACCAGGATTATCCTGGCGGTATCCGTCAAGTGCGGCTGGAGTAAGAAGAAGAGAAGGGCGTGGTTGAGGTGATGGATAGCGAACATCAATTCGAGTCCGTCGGCCAAGAATTTGACAGTGGCACACATCCGGTACCCTGCATTGAGAACAAGTGCTGAGATAGGCGGGTAGTCCTTCGAGAGGAATTCGTCCACGAACGAGCGAGTGGCAGCGTGCGGGGCGAGTTCAAGGCGATGGTACCGCAGTTATGATTACCTGTGGCGGGGTTTATCTTATGGGAAGCGTCTGTGCCAGTACGTGCGGCTATGACGATAAGGCGGTCTGGGTGAGATTGGGCAAGATGGAGCGCGGTTGCACAGCCGGGGCACGCGGAGCCGCCGGTGATCAGGATAGTAGAGGTATGAGGACATGGCTTACACGATCTGCGTCAAATCTGAAAAGAAGGGGGGGAGGGGGAGGCGCTGGGTGTCCTGAACGTGTGTGGCTATCGCAAATCACTTACCTCGAGAAACAGCGCTAACGTACTGACACCGTCATGGACCAAGCCACACCACAAGTCGCCACTCGACGAAATCAACGAGATTCGCCGAAATGCCGCCGACTCGCTCTGGGTACTTAAGGTAACTCGTAGACGCATCTTGCCCTTAACCGCTATTATATAGTCTTGCCATGACTTGTATGCAGCTTTAGCTCTGTCAGACCATGCCACCTGTCCCCCGTGACACGTACGCCAACACAATTCCGTATGTCAAGATCCCAATTCCTGAAGGTTTGTGTCCTGTCTGAGCGCCAGAAAGAGATGTGCGGGTACCAAAACCCTGCTAGGCGTTGTCCATCTATACAGATCGACTTGTATAGCAGATCTTGCCAGATCTTGTGGTAATTAGCAGGACCGACAGGTATCATCTTGACCGTAGGCCCACCGCCACACGCCACACGCCACTCGCCACATGGCTCAAGATCTCACGTCGGGAGCCCATTCTTCCCTCTCGGCGAGATTGCAGAGTTGGCATCATGATCAGACCCGGTAGACCGATGGGGACTAGCCATGCTCTGTTTCCCTGAACCCGTTATGGCAAAATCATTGTGGAGGAATAAGGTTTGGATGAACAGCGGAATCGACCATCAGCTGAATCTCAGGACCGATTCCGAGAAGGTTTCGCTGGAATCAAACTCTCAATTCATGAAAGAGGTCGTCTCTGATAATCCCGTTGTCTAAAAGCGCTCAACATACAGACGCTCGACCCTCTGCTCCGCCACGATGGTGAAAGCGGACCAATACGCCACGCACTGCAATGACCATTACTCTCTCTCCCCCCAATCCCCAACAAACACCATGAAGTCCAATCCCCGTCCCGCTCCCACTGCCAAAATAGCGATCATAACATGCATGGACGCCCGACTCGACCCATTCCAGATGTTCGGTCTCTCCCTCGGTGAAGCGCACATCATACGTGTCGGCGGAGGACGCGCTCCTGACGCTCTTCGATCACTTATCGCTTCCGAGCATGTGCTAGGGAGCGAGGAGGTGATGGTGGTACATCATACGGATTGTGGGTTCAGTAAGGCGAATTCGGAGGATATGGTCAGGGAGGAAGTTAGGGAAAGTTGTGGATCGAGTGTGGATTGGGTTAGTTTCATGCCGATCACGAAGAGACGGAGGAGAGCGTTAGGGATGATGTCTCGTTCTTGAGGAGGTGCCTGTATTTGAGAAAGGAGGTGAAGGTGAGTCGGGTGGGTTTATGATACGGTCAAGGGAACGATTGGGGAGGTGGAGTGCTGAGGGATCGAGGAGGTCGTGCAGTATGTCAACAGGGGGCGTGTATACCCAGTATCTGGGCGCAGAGATGTGTATGCAACCTGGATCAATGCGTTGTGCGGATCACCGGGGCTCCATAAATTGAGGGACAACGCAGCTGAACGTGACTTTCACGAACCGATGATGTGAATACGAAGCCGACTCTGCCGAGCTTTAGAGCAACTTGGCGTGCCCAATGGCGTTTCCAAACCTCTCACAGCCCACTTTCCATCCCGCTAGATGTATCCGCCAATCTGCGCACATGACGAACGCCCGGTGCCGCGCAGAACCACAACTCGTCTCTTCCCTTAACGGCAGGCAGGCTCGAGGGCACTACCGGTAGTCGTCAAGCGGATGATGGGAGGCTGATATCGGGAAGATGGAGATCGCGTCGAAAAGGTGCATAGAGCGAGATACATGCAGCCACACCGCCGAGTAAGGCTCGTCCTCTTTCCCCTATCCCTGCCTCTACACCCCTCATCAGCTCTCATTCCGATCGATTTCGCTGCGTGAGGGAAATTCACCTGCTTGTGCTTTGGGTCCCTCGAGCAGATGATATATATCCGCCCTTTCCTTTCGAGATCTTAGCATCCGGTCATTTCATTGGTTCGAAGGAAGACGTACCGCCGAACCAGCGAGCAGTTCTCACATAGCTTCTTGACAGCAGAGCGGACTTTCATGCCTCTTATCTGGGTCCAAGATGCGCGTGACAGCGATAAGGATGTCGGTACAGCGAGATGGGTGCATTGACGAGATGAGGGATGTGGATCGGGGTGGGAGCAAAGGTGGGTGATGGGTCGGGATTTGAAGAGTTCAGATGTTCGGAGGAGAGGCGTAGGAATAGGTCGGACAGATATGGATGGAAAAGAAAGAGCGGAGATACGGGACGGTCCAGGTATTGAGAAGCGGCGTAGGACGATGGTGAGCATCTTGAATTTATGGTGTAACGAGCCTTGAGAAGTAGATGGGTTGAAAGCAAAGGCTAAACTGCATACCCGAGATCGTGTGCCACGGGGAAGAGTATCATCTTCGGCGTTGGCCCAACCTTATCACCGTTTCCCGATGACGTGTCTTCGAACTCGACGTTTCCACTCCACCTTTGGCCCGCTTTCAAAACCCTCCACTTCACCTCCACCTTTCTCATCCCATCCAAACTCACCCGTGCATCCACCCCTGGTCGGACCTCTTCAGCGGTCTCATAGACGCAAATACAGCTTTTGAGGGCTTACAAACCTTTCCTGTACCTTTTCACCTGACTCTCCAACCCGGATCCACGCCCACGCTAAAGGAGTGGAGGCTCTCCGCAGTACATCCCTCCACCCAGACCTCCACCTCACTTAATTCTCCACACCCCGTGACCCCGTGAATCCCGAGATCACGATGCCAGCGAGGAGGACTTCTGCTGTGAACGCGGAGTTCGACTCCCCGATTGAGAGAGGAGGGAGAGGGAAAGATGGTGGGAAGGAGAAGGAGACTTTCGGGTGTCCTTATCCGGGATGCGGTCAAGTTAGTCTCCTTTATCCTACTCCGACCACATCCCATCTCCGGAGTCAAGCTGTCTCAATCAAGCGCCACTTTTGCTTGTAGTGCTGTAGTGAACTATCGAGTGATGACTGATATCTTGGTATTCTTAGGCGTATAGCCGAATGGAGTATCTGAAGCGCCACCAGAGGAAACGTGGGTCCAGCGTTCTTTATTGACCGCGAGCAAATTCAAAGACACTCGTTGACGCGTTCCGTGCAGATCAAGACGTCCGACCTTTCCAGTGCAAGGACTGCAGTAAGGCGTTTGCACGGAGGTATGCATCCCTCATAAGTGTGTTGCACGTTCTGACCAATTCGCAGTGACGTCCTCCTCCGCCATCGACGACGGTGTCATCCGACCCCACCACCGCCGGACCGATCGTCGCATTCTCCTCCACCACCTCACCGAAACTATCCCGGTGTACCTGTCTCCTCATCCCGGACTGACGCCCGTGAGGCATCACCGTATCAGCGCGGCCGGAAACATCCCCGTCAGAGCAGCGGGAGCAGCCATGAGGATCGCAGCCACCCTCGCGCAGACGAGGAAGAGGACTCGAACGATGATGACCGATATGCTGAGAGCAGCCGATACGCACGGCGCAACGGTATGGGCAACGGCGGTGTCTACGGTATGGACAACTACTATGGCGACAACCGCGTGGAGTCGACGACGTATACTCCTCATCTCTTACCAATGTTCCAGCAGAGTCAGCCGTACCACAATACGCACGATCAGAATCACCTCGAAGACGCTTCGGTTCTCTTATCGCTGTCGTATCCGGGCGGCCTTCCCGCCAATGAGAACAACCCAACGGTGCAAGGTCAGCGAGTCGTCCCTGATTGGGAAGCCGGTCAGACCATCAACATGATGATGGACGCGTCCCGCGATACAAGCGATCGTGATCGTAGCACCAGTACGACTTCCGGACCCACCGAGAACTCCTCGCCGGGCGGCCAGACGGTGCTCGGCGAGTCGATGGGAAATTTTCTCGGGGCGATGAGTTGGCTCGGCGGTAACAACAAGGAAGGGACCACGCCGGGTGATGGTGCGAATGCATGGGTGAGTAGGCCGCACCGTGCTGGCTTCGGCTGAAGAGCTTTAGACGATCGCATCTGCCAACGTATCGCCCAGACCTCTTTCACCCTTCCCGCTGTCCTCTCCTTTCTCGCCATCCACGTTCGGTATGGCCCTTCCAAATGGCTTGAATGGTGGTAGCCACGACGACGAGTCCAATGAGGCTGTCATGAACATCCTAGATCAGCTGGCCATGTTCGATCAGCCTCAACTGCGGACCAACCCGAACCCGGAGAGACCGCTACTACGCGTCGCTCACTCAGACGTGATTTGTCGAGCCGGGACCGAGCCCAATACAGGTCGATTTTTGTAGGTTCTAAGCCCCCCTAAAAGCGTGATCTGATCTTCGCAGCCTGTCTGCGGACCGCTTCGCGGGATGCTACCAGATCCCGCACTGGAGTCTCCCGCCCCTGCGAACGCTTTCCCTTATGGCGAACCGGACCTTCGACACCGTCCTCAGCCATTTCTCCTTCATCCACATCCCAACCTTCCGGCTCTTAGATACAGCCGCATGCCTCTGTTTCGCAATCTGCACCGTCGGCGGTATCCGGACCGGAAAGCAGAAATATGATCATCAAGACATGATGGGTCGCCCTCAACCCAACAGACGTCACGATCAAACGCGCATGGACGGGCCCATACCGTCTGGTCAGAGCTGGGAAAGCTTGTACAAGGCGAATTATCAGGATCGGTCTGGGAGGATAGACGGCGAGGACATGAAGCAGGTGGAGGAATGGGAGAATGCGCCGATCGTGCGGAATGAAAAGACGAATATGCTTATCAAGGTGGGTCAATTCTGGGTGTACCATGTCACATCTAACTTCGCGCAGTCTTTCTCTCTCGCTCAAGGCGTCCTTATGACCGAGTACAACGTCGCGCTTTTACAAGCACTTGTCCTCTACAATGCGCCCTATTTCCTCAGCGAGGATGAGAATGAGCGAGCGCTCGCGAACATGTTCCTTGGCACAATCGTCAATGTACGTGTCATTTGCTCAGGGATATGCAAGCTCATGAACCTAGATCACCCGCCAAATCGGCTTCTACACCGCGGAGCTGGAGCACTTTGAGCCGGAGATCCAGAGACCCCAAGAACCGTACACGCCAAACGAGCTTGACCTCTACTGGAGGCGATGGATACAGCTCGAGACCCGTCGGCGAACAGCCTACCTCGTTTATCACCTCGACACGGTCTCCGCGCTCGAATCGAACATCTCCTGCATCATCTCGGCTTGCGAGGTGGCGCTCATCCCCCTTCCCGCGCCTGACTCACTGTGGAAAGCTGAGACGGCGGAGGACTGGCTACGAGCGGTGAAAAAATACCGTCCGATGACGATGGACGAGGCGATGCGCCGAATCTTCTTCCTCCCTACCTTCGGAGCTTTCGACGCACTACATGAACAGGCGGATACGAAATTCTACAACCTCTTGAACGAGTCGGAGCTCGGTCCGTTTGCCCGTGCCGCGATGATCTTGTGCCTGCTGCGAGGTGTGATGGATATTGGCGAGGGCAAGAGGGACCGTGGGGACTGGAGGGATCTGACGGATCTATGGGTCAGCTGCTCGTGGTTGAAGCCGTCTAGCAAGATGTTGTCGAGCGATGGTACGGATCTAGGGTCGATCACGAGGGAGTGTCTCCGAGGGCGCTTCGCCATGGGTCTCGAGCGGGTGAGTCTGCCTCGCTTCGACCTTGAAAGTATTGACGGAAGGATAGTGGCGCCAAGGATGGGACTTTGACCCGCTTTGCCCGAGCCCGGCATCGAGTCTCGCTAATGGCACATGCAGCAATTCGGCATCCGTGTCGCCAGCATCTAATGGCAGCGGCAGCGGAAGTGCTAGCGGCGGTGAGGCGTCTGAGAAATGCAAGCAAAACTATTGCGAAGGTGTGCCTTTCTTGTTTATTGGCTAGATTGAAAAATCGACGGCTGATTTGGTCGCAGAGGCGCTCCCATTCTACTGGCTCGCCCAAGCTTTGCTCAACATCCTCAACTCCGCCCCGCCGCATGAACCTGGGTGGAACGTCTTTGCTCCGGGCAACGCAGGCGGCGGGATCGGATATGGCGAGATGTTGAAATCCGCGAGGATGTTCACGAGGATGGGCGAGGGAGCGGCGATGGCGGCGATGGGATTGTAGCGTTTAAAGGGTACGCCCGGAGGGATTAAGGGATGCTGGCAGGGATGCTGGAGGCTGGTGGTGGATGTGCGCTGCAATCCGGAGGGAAGAAGTGAATCCGGGGGGGGGGGGATAGTCTTGGAGCTGGAAATATACCTGCTTGTCTCGGTGCCTCCACATCCATGTAAATGTGCTTCTTGCTTTTGCCTGGTGGGATTCAGTCTCCGGAAAGACCGGTGGAGGTTCCTTCGGTCTGATCAGCGGAAAATCGGGACCTAGCTTAGGCTCGATCGGACCTGATTCCAGCGGTTCCGATTTTGTTTACTCTCCCATGTACCTCCGGATCCGCACATCACCCTTCTCGCAGATCCGCAGCATGACTCGCTCAATCCGGGGTATCGCCCTTCCGCCAACGAACGGGACTACTGAACCTGCTCCCAACTCGAGTCAACCTCCCGAGTTTCCACCGACCAAACCGACCACCCTCTCCAGACCCAGCACGACCCGACCCACCCGGATCCTCTACTGGCACCGCACCGACCTCCGCCTCACCGATTCCCCAGCTCTCACCGCTGCCCTCCTTCTCCAAGGTATCTCCGTATTCTACCCCGTCTGGTGTTTCGACCCAAACTACGTCTACGGACACCGCGTCGGTCTCAATCGATGGTCATTCCTCCTATCCTCCATGTCCGATCTATCCGCCTACTACACCTCTCTCAATCCGCAGCAGATGCTACACGTGGTGAGGGGTCCGCCGGAGGAGGTGTTACCGATCATGTGGAAGGAATGGGGGATCACGCATTTGGTCTACGAGAAGGATTCGAATGCCTATGCCCGGGTCAGGGATAAGAAGGTGGTGGCGTTGGCGCAAGGGGCGGGGGTGGAGGTTGTGGGGGTGCATGGAAGACATCTATTTGATCCGGAGGTGGTGGTAAGGACGAATGGCGGGAAGGGGACGATGACTTTGCATCAATGGCAGAATGTGGGTCCCCCCCCCGGCCCCCTTCACTCTCCTGGCTCAGGATAATGGTGTGGGTGGTGGGAGTGGGATGGCTGATGCGGTGGGTTGGCAGGTGACGAAGAAGATCGGGAACGTCCAGGAGATTTTCCCCACGCCGACTAGTATACCCGATCCGGGCGAGACGGGATTGCCCGAGAGGGAGGGGAGGTATAGGTGGGAGGGGGTGGATATGAATCAGCATTTGAGGAACGGGGAGGATACGTGTTTTGGTGGGTTCGCTGCTGTCTCTCACTCCTGCTTCTATTCTCTTGATTCCCGTGCTCTCTCTTGACGGTAATTGCCTTCCTCGCTGGTCCCCTCCTCGTATTTCGCCTTTACATCTTGTGCTCACCTTGATTTCTTATGATCACCTTCACTTCCTCCCTCTGGCTTTGGCCGTGTTGCTCATGTTGCTGGACATGACATATCCTGCTGCTTCTGCTTCCATTCCATACCATCCCGCATGATCCCTTCCGCTGGTTCGCCTTAGCTAACGCTCTTCGGCCCAGACCACCTCGCCGGCCCGCACGGCACCTACTCCATCCCCACCCTCCTCGAACTCGGTTTCCCCCCCTCCACCACCTCCATCCTAGGGGGAACCACCTCCGCCCACTCCCGTCTCTCCCTCTTCCTCTCCAACCCGCCTGCAGTCGCAACATTCTCCAAACCACGAACAGCCCCCACCTCGCTCGAGCCCAGTACCACCCTGCTCTCACCCTACCTCAAATTCGGGTGTATCGGAGTCCGTGAGATTTGGTGGGGTTGTAAAGCCGTCATTGAGGAGTGGAAGAAGGAGGGGAGTAGAGGTGGGGGGGAGACGAAGGAGCCTGAGAATATGTTTGGGCAGTTGGAGTTTAGGGATATGTATGCGGCTGCGGAGGTGGGGGTACCGCATTTCCAGCGAATACGTGGGAATTCGGTCTGTCGGTGAGTCAGCCCTTTTCCGTTTCGTTGATTGGCAGAGTGACTGATTGATGTGTGGTTGGGGTCGTAGATTTGTGGATTGGGGATTACAGAATCAGTATAACGAGGCTGGGGAGGAGATCCTACCGAGACCGAAAGGGGACGAGGTGGACGAAGAGAGGTTCGAGGCGTGGCGAGAAGGACGGACAGGGTTCCCGTGCGTTGGCCTGCCTGCTTACCCGTCGAGAAGGAGCTTGAACTGATGAACACCGGGGCCAGATGGATCGACGCGTGTATGCGCCAGCTCAAAGTCGAGGGCTGGATCCATCACCTCGCACGGCATAGTGTCGCTTGTTATTTGACGAGGGGTCAATGTTATATCTCGTGGGAGAGGGGGATGGAGGTGTTTGACGGTGGGTGTTGATGCGCCCTGAGGCTTGATTCTCGCTGAAGCTGATGATTGGGAATAGAGTGGTTGATAGATTGGGATCCGTCGTCAAACGTCAGTCTTGGAGACCTATACACTCAGGAGATGATCTTGAACTGAGGTGAGCAGCCGGGCAATTGGATGTGGCTCAGCTGTTCAGCTTTCTTCTCGCAATATTGTCAGCGGGATCTCCTAATTCTGGTGGAACAAGGGCTGATGTGAGAAAGTCCGGGTGTATGGACTCGTCTCTTGGCCTCTGAAAACCGACAGGACCGGTGCTCTCGTCCGGAAATACTGTACGCCCCCTCTCCTCTCCCCTGTTTCGACTGACTGGCGCAGGTCCGGAGCTAAGAGATTTCCCCGACAACGTGATTATACCTCGGATATCTTTTGTATGTGACGCAGTTGACGTGAGCAGTACATCTACGCCCCACATACAGCCCCTTTGTCCGTGCAAGAGAAAGCTCACTGCATAATCGGCGTCGACTACCCCACCCCCATACTCGACGAAGGTGTAGAAAAGGACCGATGTATAGCGCGAATCAAGAACGCCTATTCCTTGGGACTGCATGGCGACTCGCCGGAAGTGATGGATGGCAGTGCGGGGGAGATGCTTAAGCGGAAACATGAAGGCACGGGTGCTGGAAAGGTGAAGGATAAGGAGGAACGGGAGGAGAAGAAGAGGGAGAAGGGGGGGAAGAGGGCTGGGGATGGGAATTTGGATGGGTTCGTTAAGCGGGGAAAGCGATAGGGAGATGGATGAGATGACTCTAACGGTAGGTGTGAGGATTGATCGGCGGATATTGAACGTGGGCTGGCTGATGTCGGCTGATCGGACGATACGATCGACGTGGTCCCGCCAAGAACCTGGTCGGACTGATTCTACCGTACCAACCGACGTAAACAGTCGATGGGAGCTACGAAGCCTTGAACCCCCGATTTCAGTGAGATGGGTCTTGGGTGCACTGCTAAGCCGATAAATCCGGTCTAGGACATGCCTCTCCCCACTATTCCCGTGCTGCATCCGATTGGCGAGCCTGGGCAAAGCACAACTCCTTTTCTCGCTGGACCGTCCAGTGGGAGCCTCGCTCCAAAAACTGCCATGTAATGGACGCCAATCTGGACTACACGGAGCCCATCGAAAAATGATTCCACCCGAATCACCCAGCTCAGGGAAGTTGCTGTCCACTGGGCCCTGATGCCTGGGAGAAAATGAACAGGTCAGAAATCATTGGCAGGTGTCTGAAACACAAATGGTGGAGATCCACGCCTCGCCCTTCCATGCACAATATGTAATCAGAGGTAGGCATGGATACACTCCCTCTTTCATCCACACTATCCTACCAGACACCAACACACAAATACAAGGCAATCACTGTTTGGGGGACGTCTATTCCTTCTGTGGAGATGATTGGAGCCGAGAGAGTTCCGGGAGATGGGAGAATGGGTGTCCTCGGGCGCCGCCTCATTGACTTTCATGACCTCACACACTACCGGACCCTCTGTTTGGGATCCCATCCTGCAGTCATGAGGAGATATGGCGGCTTCCAATACTCTCAAAGTTAGCTGTAGGCTTTATGATCTGAAACGTGGCTATCGACTTGGGCGGGTCATAGGCAGAACGGAAGACGCTATACTCAAATGTACTATCTGCTGGGATGAAGAGGTGGGAAAATGCGGGCCTGCCGTCGGAATCATCCGCTACAGCATTCGACAGCAAGAGGAGCCCGTCACTCGACATCATGGAAGTCAAGGCTTGCGTCCTGTTTACGTTCTCGAGTCGTAAAATCACTAGAGGTACGGGAACAACCGTAGAGTCCAATTGCTACCATGCTCTGCCCAGGACTGACGAAAGAATCACTTGAATTGTTCATATACACTACATGTTCTTCTCAGCTGACCAACGCCTTCGACCCCGCCTTCTTCCTCACCCCCCTCGGCACGAACTCCAGATTACTCGGCAGCCCGCTCATTTGTTCGGCCAGAACGTCCATCGTCCTGTCCGCGGGCTTGTGCTCTTCCGTCGACATCTCTCTCGTGGGCAAGGGATCTGGCCCAGGCTCGCTATCGGTCGTGTTCTTCGGCGAAGATGATTTTGGAGTATGATGTTTCCTGGGTCGAATCAGACTGATCCCAAGCCCGTCCTCCGCGGCGATCTGGTTCAGCTGGTCCTCATGAGCTTCCTCCTCGAATGGTCATGTGAAGATAGACTCACACCATGGTTCGTGATGGCGAAGAAGTACTCTTTCGGATATCCTATCGGGTAACCATCCATCAACGAGATCGGTACGCCGTAGGGAGATCGTACGCACGGTGCTTCTCGATCAAATGTAGCCTCCTCCTCGCAGGCGTCGTGAAAACCCGTCCACATGTCGCTGGCTCGAGGAAGCACTGAAACTGCTCCTTCCCCATCAGTCATGCCAAATTACACAGGTGAGCAATGTTCACGGACGATCTTCTCCCCGCGAGCCTGTCGTTCACGAGCGATCGGGTCGTGTGTCTCCGTTTGATGCTGCTCCTCATCAGCCGCTTATCTGTATCGTATAAACGCCAAAGAAGAATCAGCAGGAGGAGTGACTCACGAGGTTGAGCAGTCTCTCATCAGGGAAAGCTTTCCCACACTCCCTCCATCCCATCCTCCCGCTAAAGCTCTCGGGTACTCTACCCTCTGCAGTCCTACTCCCAGTCCCGGTCCCAATCTCAGTCTGGGCCGGTCGTACTCGTATAGGCGTCCGGCATAACCAACGATGGTACGACTCCTGATGCCGCTCGAGTTCGGGGAGTGTACCGTACGATGTTGACGTGCAAGGCTGAGAGCAGGTGGGTGGGAGGTTGCAAGTGAAGGATTTGCTGGATAAGGGGGTCGGGCAGGCGCGGTGGTATTTCGGAGGTGGAGAAAGGGAGGGGGAGGAGGGGCGGGAGTGGGAGGTGGTTGATGGAGATGATGAGAAAGACGGGGACGGAGAGAGGGAGCGTAGACGTTTGGAGGTCGATCTGTCGAGATCCATGCCGAGATTAGGTGTCGACAAGGACAATGAAGAAGAGGATCGAGGGAAGCCAATCAGTAAACCAAGGCACGAGACGCTAGGGTAATTCAAATATTGGGATTCGTCCAATCACGTGACTTCAAGACCCGATAGCGACATTACAATTTGCTGGGTATGGGCTTGACACAATCTCGACTGAGGCTATGTGTTACAACTGCATTTAGTACCTTCAAATTTGAAGCTAGCGCCTTGAAAATACTGCCGTTGGACGTGCAGAGGCTTGTTTCCCTAGGTTACTACATGACATCTCCGTTCGACACCACCCATCCCCTTCCCGCCGTCGTCCAGCCCACCCCTTCTCACTCACTCATCCCTCTCGATATACCTCCACTTCCATCGTCTCAAGCTGCATCAACACCTCCTCAAGCGGCGCCGGCTGGTTCCGTAGCAGCTGAAGACTCGACAGTTAAGGGTCCGCAGGATCCTGGCAATGACGCTAGCTTCGGAAACCCTTCGTCTCTCCCTCCTTGTTGAGTGGTTGGGCTCTGGGAAGAACTTCGAAGCCTTCAAGTTTGGCCTAAGGGCAAGACGAAAGCGCAGGTGGCTAAGGAGTGTGAAAAATGGCTAAGGCAAAGTGGTTGTCCCTCTCCGCGGTCTGCCAAAGCGATACAGAGGAAGGTATGTCTCAACTCGACTCCGGCTTGTCTCTGATGAGTATTCCCTCTAGATCAACTACCTCTGGGACGGGTGGAAGGTAGCGCTAGACTGGAATCAGGGTACCGGCAACGGTCAAGGGCAGAAGATCATTGATGATGCCCCCGAGAGCGCTAGAGACGATGCGGAAGCAGAGGTCATGGGTATGCACTCGGCTTCGTGCTCTGGTCGCTACTCAAGTCTTCTCTAGCTGAAGTCTACCTGAGATATCCCGAATGGAACGCTCTAGACCCTATCTTCCGCAACAAGGACGGCGGCACAGCTTCCCGGAGGGCGGTCAACTCAAAGCTACAATCCAACACTTGCGGCATTCCTCGCATTCCCAAGCGTTGAAGCATCCCCTGCAGCTTCAAAGCTTAGCAGACTTTCCGCAACAGCTACCCAGACGACATCAGCAGTCCTTCGCCCAACTGCATCCGAGCTAGAGGACAGGGAGCATGCGATGAGTGAGGTTCAAGCTCAAGTTCCACCTATAGGACACAGTTCATCTTCCTCGGGACGACTCCACACTATGTCCATCTCTGACAGAATGGGGTGTGTGTCTACGCCCTTCACGCCATATGTAGCTGATTTTCAAGCGGTCAGATGATTACATGGAAGATGCCGCCAGTACTGATGCTTCGGTTTCATGTCCGCTAGCGACTTTGTTGGCGGCGAGCAAGCTTGGAGGGAGAAGAAGGAAGCGGATATGAAGGAGCAGGCGCGATACAGGGAGGAAGTGCTGCAAGTCAAGAGGAGGAAGGCGGAGACCGCTAGCTTTGGGGAGAAAATGCGTGCTTCGGACATGTTGAGAAAGGACGATCCGAGCTTGTCTTGGGCTGAGGCGTTGAGGAAGGCAGCGGGCTTAAGGGAGAGCATGTGAGCGCAGTGCGTACATCCCTTTACAACGTCCATTCGTCCACGTTGACCTCGTCTTCCTCTAGTTCGAGCATTTCATCCACCAACATCTCCCATTGCCGATGCGACTCCAACACCTCGACGGCGTCTTGACGCCTTATAATGCGTCTTCGTCGCATCCTTGCCTCCCTCTCCAGGATGTTCTCCACCTCATCCTCGCTCAGGACGTCCAGCCAAGTGGTTATGAGGATGTTATGGAGGATGCAAGCCGCTTGGATGAACCCATTTGCTCGAGCTTCGTCTTTGACGGTCTTGACCTTCAAGCGTAGGTAGCGGAGGCTTGACCAGCGAGCTTTGAGGATGCCAAAAGCGTGCTCGACCTTGACATGCGGTGTAGCAGCTTTGGTGTTGAAATACGCCAGTGTCTAACGGTCAAGCTGAAACTCACAGGTCTCTTGCAAGTCTGGTTCTCCTCTCGAGCGGCTATACATTGTGATGATGTTGCGGGTGCAGGTGAAGCCTGAGTCTGCCAGGACGTATTCCCCGTTGTCAAAGTAGTTGTCTGCGTCGGTATGCAGTCGCATTGACCTCTGAACTCGCTTGTCGCTGGCGGATGCGCCAGTGCAAGTAGCGAATACGCTTCATGTCGTCCACAACGGCTACCATGTTGAAGCCGTAACGCTCCTCGCGACTGTCGAATGAGCCGGCGGTCTTTGTAGGGCGAGTTGGTTCACGCTCAAGGTTGATATGCGAGCCATCAATGAAGCTGACGCAGTTGGGAAGCGCATGAGGAGCTTTGATGCGGCGCTTGAGGTTGATGCACTCGTTGATAGCAGGCCAGGAGACGTGAGAGTTAAGCTGTCGGACAAGGGCTTGGATGGTGTCATCTGTCTACCGCTCGACGGTGCCGGCTGCGACCCAATCAGCGGGGAAGAGGGGCACAGGAAGACGCACGAGAGATGCCACATAGCCGCGCTATTGCGCGTACCTTGTGTCCATGGGCTAGCCTATAGATAAGAAGAGCTATCTGGTACTTTGTGTAGGCTGGTTGCCGCTTGGACCGAGCCTGAGAGACGATGTCTTGTCCAAAGCGAAGCACAAGTCGTACATTTCGGGGTGGGTCATGCGGAAGAGGAACCTGAACTCGTCAGGGGGTGCGGAGAGCAGGGGATCGATGTGAGATGTGTAGCGAGCAAGCTTGTAGGTTTTTGGACGCTTCCAATACCGACATAGCACGATTTCGTTTCGAAGACAGAGGAGGAAGTAGATGAGCCTGCGGATGGTTTTTGTGCGTGGTGTAGAGGCCAATTGTGCTAGTTGACGGTGAATTCTCTTCATCGCACGTGGTCAATATGATAGCGTAGGCATCCTAAACGAAATTTTCCAGTCTGTCAAAGCCGTACAAACTGAGTAATGGGGATGTAAAATCCAAATGTTTTTAAGTTGAGTATGAGAAGACGTGGGAACCCCAGACAAAGCGCGGAGGCAAAGTGGCGGACGATATCGCCCGCCACATTCAAACGCCGAAGATCCGACCTGGTTCCGGCGCTTGCTCGCCGTCATCGGGAGCCGCATCACCACTCTCCTTCGCCTCCTTTTTGCCTCCCCCTGTCCTCGCACTGATCGCGCTATTCCGTTTCAACATACCCCTGTACGTCAGTAGCTCGTCATTCCAGATGCTTTAAAGCCATTCGGTGGGGAGCCTATTGCTTCCCGACAACTGGCAGTAACCGATCTGATCTGGCTGACTCCTTCTTTCAGGCCTCAGTAATCCAGCGAACCCGATCCTCCCGCCAAAATGTCTACTACCGCCGAGCTGTGTCCGGTCTACGCACCGTTCTTCGGTGCCATGGGATGCACATCTGCCATCGTATTCACCTGTATCGGGGCGGCGTGAGTCTATATCTCCATCGTCGACACCCCTTAATCCCGCCTGCCTCACGCCCTCATTCCCCTTCCTCCTCTCCTATCCCAAGCCAATTTCCCGTGAATCGCAGTATGGAGACGAGACAAAGCGCCTCGCTGACGTTCGCCGCAGATACGGTACCGCCAAGTCCGGCGTCGGAATCTCCGCGATGGCCGTCCTCCGTCCGGACCTCATGATGAAGTGTGTCGTGCCAGTCATCATGGCCGGTATCATTGCTATCGTCTGTTTCCTCCGTCTTTCCTTAGTCCTATCGCTCATGGTCCGGTAGTACGGGCTGGTCGTGTCGGTGCTAATCTCCGGTGATCGTAAGTCTTCCGACCTTCCTTCACACCATACCTCGCCATTCCCCCTCTGCATTCCACCCTTCTTGCCTTGCTTCGACGATCTTTCGGCCAGAACCGGATCTTGTCAATCTCCATCTGCCTCGAACCTCGCTGACGCTCGGCTCTCGGCAGTGGCCTCCCCCATGCCCCTCTACACCGGCTTCATCCAACTCGGCGCCGGACTCTCGGTCGGTCTCGCCGGTCTCGCCGCGGGCTTCGCCATCGGGATCGTCGGTGATGCCGGCGTACGAGGAACGGCTCAGCAGCCCAGGTTGTTTGTCGGGATGGTGAGTCGAGCCAGACCTCCTTCTGATCCGATCCGGATAGTGGGCTGTGGTCGGGAAGCGAGACTGATTATGGGACTAGATCCTTATCCTCATTTTCGCCGAGGTGCTCGGGCTTTATGGGCTTATCGTGGCGCTTATCCTGAACACCAACTCGAGCGTTGACTACACCGTGCGTTACCTACCTCACTGCGAGAAAAGCAAGCTGATGTGGTCTCGATGATCAGTGCTCAATCGCAAATTAAGCCGCGAATCATCAGATTGCATTCCCTATTCCCGAGAACCGCAAACCTCCACATCCATCTTCTCGATCGGACCGACACATCCGCATTCGCAAGCGAGCCCGGGACGGCGCTAGAATGTTGCACGTAGTAGGCATGCATAACCTGATCAGCACCGCATCGTCCTGGCTTTTTAGCACGTCACCTGAAACATTCCTCGCGAGTATACATCTGCTGAAGACGACCGCTTGCATTGCCTATCTGACTTGCGTCTTCTTCCCGACTCTTCCTGGAACCAATAGCGCTCGCTGCACCATTAGTTGAGCGGCGGCGATGTCGAGGCAAATGACGCATCCTGATCCCTCAATACAAACCCTCGCGCTCCCTCATCTCCTACTCTCTCACACCAAGCTGCTCAAAAGCCGGACCAATGAGTTAAGCTTCCCAAAGCGTCATGCGTATGCCGTTTTATATCCCATTCCCCTATATCCCCCTACTCCTCCTTGGCCATCTTCCCCGTCCCCTTCGTAGGCGGCCCCGTCAAGATCTCACTAATGCTCCCCCAAACAAGCTTGGGACTCTGCGCGGCATCGATCGGAGTCCAAAGTCCTTTATTCTTATAATAATCCACTACGGGGTCGGTCTGGGTGTGATAGGTCGAGAGACGGGTCTTGAGGGTTTCCGCGTTGTCGTCGGAACGCTGGATCAGGGGCTCGCCCGTTTTGTCGTCCGTCATCGCCTTTTTGGGAGGATTGACTACGCCGGGCGTCAGTGAGGCGCGGCGGGGGAGAGAGAAGGGGGGAGGGAGACGGGGAGGGGCCAGGAGGGGGTTGGAAGGCAGGAGAAGGGGGCGCTGGCAAGCGAAGTGGGCGTTGGAACCGACTTAGTGGTATGGGAGAGAGTGGAGATGAAAGAGGGCGAGGGTGGAGGGCACAGCATGGAACAAAGCTGCGCCAGGGACGGAGGAGAGAGGATGGAGAGCGATTCTCAAGGGCAACGAGTGGGAACCGCTTCAGGGGTAGAGAGGGTAAGGACGTGAAGGCAATTCTGGCGATCAAGATACAGCGGAAACTCCGCGATCCGTCAAGAATGATTGGCTCAGAAAGAATTACAAGGACAACGAAGACAATTCAGACCGCCAAACGAACCGTACTCGACCAAGCAGAAGGACGACCCCACTCACATTCCTTATGATAGCTCCTCCCGCTCGCGGGATGGATCAAACGCCCCGTGATCCTCGAGATGAGCAACGCGTCGGGGATCTTGAGCTCGACCGCATGATCGATCGCCTGTTTGCCCTCTGCGAGCATGGCGTCGAGCTTGGACGCTTGGGGGACGGTGCGGGGGAAGCCGTCGAGGATGAAGCTGGGCCGAGCGTTAGCGAGCCGGATGGAGGGGGGAGTGAGCTGGCCGGAGCGAATGGACAAAGGGACGCAGCAGATGGTCACGGCCACAGCCAGGAGAATCGGAAGAGGAGGAGGATTGGGAAGGGAACCAGGAAGAGGGCAACGGGCGCTGTGTACCCTCCGGCTGTTCCCTTTCCTCATTCCTCCACCCGGGTTTCATTCGGCAGTGTCGCGAATCGCATCTCGCCTCTGCCTCTCGCCCCTCGCCCTTCGCTGCGCTCAGGACTCGGAGCGACTCACCCATTCCGACACTCCTCATTCTTCACCAACTCCTCCCTAATCATCCCTACCATAATCTCATCCGAAACCAATTTCCCCGAATCCATGATCTTCTTCGCGGCCTTCCCCAAATCGGTCTGACGCGAGACTTGGGATCGGAGCATGTCGCCGGTGGCTAGGTGGCAGATGCAAAATTTTTGGGAGATGTTGGGGGCTTGGGTGCCTTTGCCTGCGAGCCGAGCACCGAGTGACGCGAGGTGCGAGGGTGGGAGTGGTGAGGGGAAGAGGG
>JAABUY010000512.1_pt1 | contig 66315 bp, 61 predicted proteins | sample 5560271 | NCBI WGS metagenome assembly JAABUY01 (sample SAMN10711886, study PRJNA513374) | rock metagenome | isolation source: Antarctica rocks | place: Antarctica: Victoria Land, University Valley | reverse complement strand
CCCAAACGGCGACCCCACTCGTTCCAACCACCGGTCGATCCCGCTCCAGAAAAGAGGCGGAAACCTTGAATCACACACAGCTTCAAGTCGTCAACCGATCACGGCAAAACTGATGGATGGTGAGGGCTGCGCGCCACCTCGCGGTGGGTCAGCGGCACGCCCAGGCTGGCCGCCGCGGCCGAACACGAACGGGTCGCCGGCCTTCAGGTGCGCGCCCACCGCCGCGTCGCGCAGGCGGTGGGTGGCGACGGCGTGGCGGATGGCGTTCAGGCCGACCCCGAAGCAGGCGCAGACCTGCCGTCCCTCGTCGGCGGCGGGCAGCCGCGCCGGCTCGCGCGCCAGGAACAGGCAGCCGAGCAGCCGTCCATCCTGCAACGCCCCCAGCCGCAGCACGCCGCGTTTGTCGTCCCTCGCCGCGGCGCTGGCTGTGGCGCAGGTCGCAGGTCGCAGGTCGCAGGTCGCAGGTCGCAGGGCAGGGTGACGCTGCCCTCGGGGGTGTCGACGCGCGCCATGGCGTCCTGCGTCAGGCCGAGCCGCGCCGCGTCGGCGGGATGGATCGCCAGCAGCGGCTCGGGCGTGTGCGCCATCAGCGACGGCACACGGCCGGTGCGCGTCATGCTGTGCCACTGGTCGCGCACCCGCCCGGTGTTGAGCAAGAACCGGTGATGCAGCTTGGATCGACTGCGCGGAGCTTCGCTCTGTCGCCTGACGCGATGCGCGCAGCTCTCGTCCGGCGCGCGTGCCTCGCCGCTGTCGAGGTCCCAGCCGTGCAGCGGACAGGTCACGAAGCCATCGTGGACGATAGCCTGCGGCAGCTTGCCGCCGCGATGCGGGCAACTGTCGCGCAACGCGAACGCGTTCCAGGTACCGGGCCTGCTCGCGGCAGAGTTGCAGGAACGCGCCGCAGTGTTCCAGCACCTGCTCCGGCGCCTCGACCTTGCACAGCGCCTCGGTGGCGCGCGGCTTGATGCCGCCGTTGCCCCCGACGCTAAGTTCCCAACCGCTGTCCGCCGCGATCATGCCGAAGCCCTTGATGGTCGACTCGGCGCAGTTGCGCGGGCAGCCGGACACCGCGAGCTTCACCTTCGCCGGGGTGTAGGCACCCCAGGCCATGCGCTCCAGCGCAATGCCCATCGTCGTGGAATCCTGAGTGCCGAGCCTGCACCATTCGGAACCGACGCACCCGGCAGCGCCTGTCGCGTTGACGCTGGCAGGCCCAGCACGCCGGCCAGCAAGGCGCGGTCGTCGAGTCACGCCTCGGTTTGCAGCAGGTCGAACCGGGTCCGCTGGCGCTGCTGGAACAGCGCGGTGGCGGCACGGAGGATCGGCTTGACGTCGGGTGGGCCGGCTCCGGCGACGTTGTACGGGAATACGCCGGCACCGATCGCCGCCTCCATGGATGCCGGGTCGTCCTGGTCCACGAACAGCGCGATCGGACGCGGGTTGCGATGAGTGACTTGCCGCACCCCTCCAGCGCGTCGCGATCCGGCCGCGCCATGTCGACGATCACCAGGCCAGGCGCCAGCGCCGCCAGCGCGTCGGCCAGAGACTCGCCGGGCCACGGCTGCATCACGTCGACGGCCGGGTCGGCGGCCAGGACACGCGCCAAGTCGCGTGCCCACACCGGCTTGTCGTCGGCGAGAAGGATCTTCACGCCGGGTCGCCGGCAAATCCACCAAATCCCAGGCCAGCAGCCCGGGACCAACCCAGGCTGACTACCCGGACTTCGGCTTGAAGCGGCCGGCTGCAATCACGAGCGGCTGTAGTCTCCACGCGCCACGCTGCCGATGTCGTCCCGGGTCAACCCGAGATCGGCCAATTCGCGCTCGCTGTAGCAGTTCAGCTCGAACACGATGCGGGCAGCCTGCCGGCGTTGGCCGCGCCAGGCGTCGATGCGTCGGAACAGGCCGGAGACGCGGCTGCCGGCTTCGTCCCGGGTGCCGGCAGAGGCTGTCATGTTTGACGAAAATACCATTGGAAAAATCCTGTCACAAAAGTTCAGACGCTCTCCCCACTGCTTGATGTAGGTTTCCTAAGCTGACAGCAAGGCCCGAATGCTGCGTTGCAACAATTCATTTTCGTTTCACTAAGATGCGTGTCTCCGCCGCATCACCCGCCATGACGCCGCGCCGTCGCAGCAACCGCGCCTGCCCTTGTGGATTTCGCCACCGGCGTTCAATTTCATCGGCAAAGCCGCGAAAAGGAGGTCCATAGCTGATGACGGCCGTGGCGGAGTGGACTGTGGGCAACTCCTACGGGGACGCCTACGCAAGCTGGAGCCGCGACCCCGACGCCTTCTGGCTGCTAGCGGCGGGCGGCATCGACTGGTTTCGCGCGCCGACGACTGGGTTCGACGCCGCTGGCAGCGCCTGCGGGCGCTGGTTCGCGGACGGGATGTGCAACGCCTGCCACAACGCGGTTGACCGCCACGTCGCGGCCGGGCGTGGCGCGCAAGCGGCGATCATCCACGACAGCCCGGTAACCGGCGAGCGCCGCCGCATCAGCTACGCCGAACTGCTCGAGGAGGTGCAGGCCTGCGCGATCATGCTGCAGGATTTGGGCGTGTCGCGCGGCGACCGCGTCGTCATCTACCTGCCGATGGTGCCGGAGGCGCTGGTCGGGATGCTCGCCTGCGCCCGCGTCGGCGCGGTGCATTCGGTGGTGTTCGGCGGTTTCGCTGCGCGCGAGCTGGCCACCCGCATCGACGACGCGACGCCTCGGGTGATCCTGTCGGCGTCATGCGGGATCGAGCCGAGCCGGGTGGTGCCTTACAAGCCGCTGCTCGACGAGGCCATCGCCCTGGCGCGCCACCAGCCGGACGCCTGCGTCATCCTGCAGCGCCCGCAACTCGCGGCCGAGCTGCGGCCCGGCCGCGACCACGACTGGCAGCGGTCGCGTGACGCGGCGCTGGCTGAGTTGCGCGGCGGCCGCCCGTCCGACTGCGCCCGGCTCGCCGCCACCGACCCGCTGTACATCCTGTACACCTCCGGCACCACTGGGCGGCCGAAAGGCATCGTGCGCGACCATGGCGGCTACATCGTGGCGCTGCGCTGGACGGTGGCGGCGATCTACGGCGTGCAACCGGGCGAGGTGTTCTGGACGGCCTCCGATGTCGGCTGGGTGGTCGGCCACAGCTACATCGTCTACGGCCCGTTGCTCGCCGGCTGCACCACCGTGCTGTACGAAGGCAAGCCGGTCGGCACGCCCGACGCCGGCGCGTTCTGGCGGGTCGTGGCCGAACATAAGGTCGACGTGCTGTTCACCGCGCCGACCGCGCTGCGGGCGATCAGGAAGCAGGACCCGGAGGCGCTGCTGCTTAACCGCCACGACCTTGGCGGCTTCCGCACCCTGTTCCTGGCTGGCGAGCGCGCCGATCCGGAGATCGTGCGCTGGGCCGAGCGCGTGCTGGGCGTGCCGGTGATCGACCATTGGTGGCAGACCGAAACCGGGTGGGCGATCGCCGCCAACCCGCTTGGCCTCGGCCTGCTGCCGGTCAGGCACGGCTCCTCGACGGTGCCGATGCCGGGCTACGCGCTCGCCGTGCTCGACGACGACGGCCGCGCGCTGCCGTCGGGCGAGCTGGGCGCCATCGCGCTGCGGCTGCCGCTGCCACCGGGGACGCTGACCACGCTGTGGAACGCCGAGACGCGCCTGCGCGACAGCTACCACGCCGAGTTCCCCGGCTTCCACTCGACCGCCGACGCCGGCTACATCGACGCAGACGGCTACGTGTTCGTCATGGGGCGCACCGACGACGTCATCAACGTCGCCGGCCACCGGCTCTCGACCGGGAGCATGGAGGAGGTCGTGGCGCTGCATCCGGCGGTGGCGGAGTGCGCCGTGATCGGGGTTGCCGACGCGGTGAAGGGCGAGGTGCCGTGCGGCTTCGTCGTACTTAAAGACGGCGCCGGCCGCGCCGCCAACGATGTCGCGCACGAGGTGGTGCGGCTGGTGCGCGACGCCATCGGCCCGGTCGCGGCGCTGCGGCTGGTGATCGTAGTCGAGCGGCTGCCAAAGACCCGGTCCGGGAAAATCCTGCGCGCCACCATGAAGCGGATCTTCGAGCAGCAGCCGTTCCCGTTCCCGGCGACCATCGAGGACCCCGCGGCGCTGGACGAGGTCGCCGCGGCCGTTGCCGCCGCTCTCGGCCCGTCGTCGTGACCGGCGAGGCGTTCGACACCGTGATCGTCGGCGCCGGCAGCGCCGGGTGCCTGCTCGCCAACCGGCTCAGCGCCGACCCCGGACGCCGCGTGCTGCTGATCGAGGCCGGGCGGCGGGACAACCATCCCTGGATACACATCCCGGTCGGCTACCTCTACTGCATCGGCAACCCGCGCACCGATTGGCTGTACCGGACCGAGCCGGAAGCCGGGCTGAACGGCCGCAGCCTGGGCTACCCACGCGGCAAGGCGCTGGGCGGCTGCTCCTCGATCAACGGCATGATCTACATGCGCGGCCAGGCCCGCGACTACGACAATTGGGCGGCGACGACCGGAGAGCCTGTTTGGTCATGGGAGCACGCACTGCCCGACTTCAAGGCGCACGAGGACCATTACCGCCTCGACCACGACGCCGACCCGCCAACAGGCGGCAACAGCCGGTTCTCCGACACGCATGGCCACGGCGGCGAGTGGCGGGTCGAGAAGCAGCGGTTGCGCTGGGACATCCTGGAGGCGTTCGCGCAGGCCGCCGTCGAGGCCGGGACGCCGCGCACCGACGACTTCAACAGCGGCGACAACGAGGGCGTCGGCTACTTCGAGGTCAACCAGCGCTCCGGCTGGCGCTGGAACGCCTCGAAAGCGTTCCTGCGCCCGGTGGCGGGCCGCGCCAACCTGACGGTGTGGACGCAGGCGCAGGTCGGGCGGCTGACCTTCGCCGCCGGCGAAGACGGCGGCGTCCGTTGCAGCGGCGTCGAGGTCCACCGCAGCGGCGCACGGCTCGCGGTGGCGGCGCGGCGCGAGGTGGTCCTGGCGGCCGGGGCGGTCGGGTCGCCGCAGCTGCTGCAGCTTTCGGGCGTCGGACCCGCCGCGCTGCTGCGCTCCCACGGCATCGCGGTGGTGCGGGACCTACCCGGCGTGGGCGAGAACCTGCAGGACCACCTGCAAATTCGCGCGGTGTTCCGCATCGCCGGCGCCGACACGCTGAACGTGCTGGCCAACAGCTTGTGGGGCAAGGCCCGGATCGCCCTCGAATACGCGCTGAAACGCACGGGGCCGATGAGCATGTCGCCGTCGCAGCTGGGCGCGTTCACCCGCTCGGATGCCGGGCAGCCGCATCCGAACCTCGAATACCACGTACAGCCGCTCAGCCTGGACGCCTTCGGCCAGCCGCTGCACGCGTTCCCGGCGTTCACCGCCAGCGTGTGCAACCTCCACCCGACCAGCCGCGGCAGCGTGCGTATCCGCAGCGCCAGCCACCACGACCACCCGGCCATCGCGCCGAACTACCTGAGCACCGACGCCGACCGCCGCATCGCCGCCGACAGCCTGCGCCAGGTCCGCGCCATCGTGGCGCAGCCGGCGCTGGCGCGGTACCGGCCGGTGGAGTGGAAGCCCGGCGTGCAGTTCCAGACCGACGCCGAGCTGGGGACGCTGGCCGGCGACATCGCCACGACGATCTTCCACCCGGTCGGCACCACCCGGATGGGCGGCCGCGACGATCCCGGCGCGGTGGTCGACAGCCATCTGCGGGTGCGCGGCGTCGACGGGCTGCGGGTGGTGGATGCCGGGGTCATGCCGGCCATCACCAGCGGCAACACCAGCGCCCCGACCATGATGATCGCCGAGAAGGCGGCGCGCTGGATTGCCCAAGGGATATGACGGCGGGGTGTGACGGCGGGGGTGCGACCGCCGATTGCCGGGCAACCGCCGGAGTGCGGGCCGTGCCGCTCGGGTGCATCATGCCGGGAGATCGGAGACATCCCATGAGCCATGCACAGCCGACGCCGCCCGCGAACAGCCGCCGCGCGCCGGAGGTTGCCGCGTTCGCGACAGCCGCCGAGCGATGGGAGGCGCTGCGCCGGCGCGATCCGGCCGCCGACGGGCATTTCCTGTACTCGGTCGGCACCACCGGCGTGTACTGCCACCCGTCGTGCAGGGCGCGCCCGGCGCGGCCGGAGAACGTCGCCTTCCACCGCCTGCGCAGCGACGCCGAGCGGGCCGGGTTTCGCGCGTGCAGGCGCTGCCGCCCCGACCTGCCGCCGCGTTGCGAGCGCGAGGCCGCCCTGGTGGCGCGGGCGTGCCGCAGCATCGACACCGCCGAGGCGCCGCCGGCGCTGGCCGAGCTTGCCGCCGCCGCCGGATGCAGCCCGCACCACTTCCACCGGCTGTTCCGGCGCGTCGCCGGGATCACGCCGGGAGCCTACGCCGCAGCCCGCCGCCAGGACCGGGTGCAGGCGGGCCTCGCCGAAAGCCAGGGCGTCACCACGACGATGTATGCCGCCGGGTTCAACTCGTCGGGCCGGTTCTACGAGGCGGCGGACGCGATGCTCGGCATGACGCCGACCGCGTTCCGCAAGGGCGGCGCCGGAGAGGCGGTGCGCCACGCGGTCGCGCGCTGCTCGCTCGGCTGCGTGCTGGTCGCCACCGGCAGCCGCGGCGTCTGCGCCATTCTGCTGGGCGACGATCCGGCTTCGCTGGCGGCGGAGTTGCACGGCCGCTTCCCGCAGGCCGAACGTCGCAGCGCCGACGCCGCGCTGGCGCGGGTGCTGGGCGAGGTGGTGCGCCTGGTCGACGATCCGGGCGGCGCCGGCGCATTGTCGCTGCCGCTGGACATCCGCGGCACCGCCTTTCAGCGTCGGGTGTGGGAAGCGCTGCGGACCATCCCGGCGGGACGCACCGCGAGCTACACCGAGATTGCCGCCCAGGTCGGAGCGCCGCGCGCGGTCCGCGCCGTCGCCACCGCCTGCGCCGCGAACCGCCTCGCGGTGGCGATCCCCTGCCATCGCGTGCTCGCTTCGAATGGTGGGCTGGCCGGCTACCGCTGGGGCCTCGACCGCAAGCGGCGGCTGTTGGAGCGCGAGCGGCAATGACGTCGAGGTCATGGTTGATAGCGACAGGGGGGCGGGGAGCAGTTGTATGACGCTCTCAGCGGAAACGGCCGTTTTGCGCCCATACCCGTCATCCAAGCGGCCCGGTCAAGGCCCCGGAAGCGGACATGGACGCGACGACCCGTAGTGACGGGGATTGGCGGATTGCTGTCTGTCAGCTTCCGGCGAAAGTAGTTCTTGAGCGGACGTCGCGGCAGCTAGCGGTTGCCGATTCAGAGAGGCAAAGCGGTCGGTCCCCAGCGATCTCGCGGGGCAATCGTCGGGACTGTGCGAGCGTATTTCCGGGGTGCGCACTTCATCACGCGCTTGAAAGCGGTGCTGAACGCGCTTTCCGAATCGTAACCGAGCGACACGGCGATCACAGAAACCGGCTCGACGCCTTTGGTCAGGCGATCGCCTGCCAGGAGCATGCGCCACTTCGTCAGGTAGTCGATCGGCGAGGTCCCGACCGTTGCCTTGAACGTCTGAGCGAAGTTCGAGCGCGACATGCCTGCTCTTCCGGCCAGAGCTGGCAAGGTCCAGCGCGCGCCGGGGTTTGCATGCATGGCACCGATTGCTGTGGCCATCTGGGGATCGGCCAGTGCGAACAGCCAACCCACGCTCCGACCAACCCCTTCGGCGAGGTAAAGCCTCAAGGCCTGCACCAGCATCATATGGGCGAGGTGCTGGGCGACCAGGACGCCACCTGGCTGCATCTCGGTCAATTCCTGCCGCATGCGCTCCAACGCCCAGCGCAGGGCCGCCTTGTCGCTGTCTTCACGCAGATGAACCACTGGCGGCATGGCTCCCAGCAGCATGTCGGCGTGGGCGCCGGAGAAGGCGAAATGACCGCCGAGGATCATCGAGTCACCGCCGCCATTCAGCGTCGCGATGCCGCCGCGCCACTCGACCGAGCGTAGGTCCATGAAGGGAACGGGCTCAAGGGCGAGATCGTTGGTAAGGCGGAACTGCCGTCCGTTGGGCAAGAGGATACAGTCGCCCGTCTTCAGCCGCACCGCTTCGGCAGCCCCTTCCACAGCCAGCCAGCAGGCACCCGAGACCAGGGCGTAGCACTTGATCCCGCTATGGGCATCGAACTGGATCGACCAGCCGCCGCTCAGGTCGAAGCCGCCCGCGACATAGGTGTGCGGCTTGAGGAGCGACAGCACGTCGGAGAGAGGGTCCATCAGCAATTTTGGACAATCGCGAAGATATTAAGGATTTCAAAACATAGTTCGTCCCGTGCCGATCGCCTACCCCTGCTTGGCGGTCACTCAGATGGCCTGCTTGGGACTGAGGAGAAGCGTGATGCACGTGTTGGTTACGGGAGCGACTGGTCGCGCCGGCTTCGCGGTCGGCACGGCCGCCCCGCGCGCGAAGCAAGGTTGTTGATGAGAATGGGCAGGTTGCAAGACAAGGTCGTCATTGTCACTGGCGGCAATGCGGGCATTGGTCGAGCTGCCGCGCAGCTGTTCTCGCGCGAAGGCGCCTGTGTCACCGTCGCAGCGCGACGCGAAGAGGAAGGGCGCGCGGTTGCCGACCGGATCGTCAGCGACGGCGGCAAAGCCATATTCGTCCGGACAGACGTGTCGATTGCAGACGATCACCGCAGTCTGATTGACGCCACCATCAAGGCGTTCGGCAGGCTCGACCTCGCGTTCAACAATGCCGGCACCGAACAGTTCGGCCAGTCCATTGTCGAGCTCGACGAGGACGAATGGGACCGTGTGCTTACAGTCAACCTGAAGGGCGTTTTTCTCAGCATGAAATACCAGATCCCAGCGATGCTGGCGTCCGGCGGGGGCGCGATCGTCAACACCTCCTCGGTGGGCGGGCTTGTCGCAACCCCTGGATTGTCCGCCTACCAAGCGTCGAAACACGGCGTGATCGGCCTGACCAAGGTCGCCGCGATGGAATGCGCGACGCAGAATATCCGAGTGAACGCGATTTGCCCCGGCGGCACGCGCAGCGAGATGTTCGATCGTTGGACTGCGGACCCGGAAGTGAACGCCCAAGTGCTCGCGGCACATCCGATCGGACGCTTTTCCGATCCGATGGAGCAGGCGGAGGCAGCGCTGTTCCTGCTCAGCGACAAGGCGTCCTACGTGACGGGTGTGGCGCTTCCGGTCGATGGAGGCCTCACCGTGCCATGATGGCGGTGGGCTCCTCCGGCCAGCCGTCCTCGCGACGTGCCTTGACCGGCAGCTTTTGAAAGCTGGGCATTGCTGGCCGAATGGCAAAGATCGGTTGGGAGCCGCCGCCCTCCCTGCTGACAACGAAGGTCCGCTTACCCCTTTCGGGAGCTCTAAACCAAATCGTCCGCTCCCGGCCAAAAGCGGCCAGCCATTGACCAGCTACGATGCGCCGCCGCGGCCAGCTCCATCGACCAGCATCAGTCGAAGAAGTCGACGTTCCCGTCGTCCAGGTCATACCGGGCGCCGACGATCTTCAGCCTGCCCTGGCGCTGCGGCTCGAGCAGCATCTGTTCGGTCGAGCGCAGGCGTTCGACGATCCGCGTGACGTTGTATCGCATCGAGCGGTCAAGCAGGTCGGCCTCGCCCTCCCTGCGGGCGCGCAGGACGGCGGGGATGATGGGCTCGATCATCTGGCCGATGCTGCCGGGATAGGTCGCATCCCGCTCCACGACGTTGACCGCCGCCTGCACGGCGCCGCACCGCTCATGGCCCAGCACCACGACCAGCGGCGCGCCGAGCACGGCGACGCCGTATTCGATGCTGCCCATCGCGGCGAGGTCGACGACGTTGCCGGCGTTGCGGACGATGAACAGCTCGCCCAGGCCGCGGCCGAACAGCAGCTCGGGAGAAACCCGGCTGTCGGAGCAGCCGACCAGGACACAGAACGGCTGCTGCTCGTGGGCCAGGGCGGCGCGCCGTTCGGCCCCGGTCAGCTGAGGACGAACGACGCCGCCGCCACGGAACAGCCTGTTGCCCTCCTTCAGCAAGGCCAGGGCCGCGTCAGGGGTCATGCGGGCGCCTGAAGCCGAACCAGGGTCCGACATGAGGAAGCTCCTACCAAAGGACGCCATCCTTCGGCTCCAACGGAGCCGGCAGGTCGGTTTGACCCAAACCCTGGCGCAGGTTGATTTCAATCGTGCGGGTGATCGAGGTGAGCGGGACATCATAGACCCGGTTCTCGAACGGGTTCTCCAGGTCGGCCCCGACCCGATCGAGCGCCAGGAAGATGAACCCCACCAGGGTCGAGCCGAGCGGCGTCGCCAGGCCAAGGTCCCTGACCATGGCGAGGGGCAGCAGCACGCAGAAAACCTGGACGAACACCCGCGGGAACACGGCGTACTGCCGCGGCAGCGGCGTGTTCTTGATGCGCTCCGTCCCGCCTTGCAGGGTGGCGAGTGCCGCCAGGGTCGCGTCGAACGCGGCGAGCTGGACCGAGTCCAACGCACCCGCCTGATGCAGCTTCGCGAGCCGGTCGGCCATCTCGGCCAACACCGCGTCCGGCACGTTCGACGAGCCTTGCAGCCGCGCCCGGAGGTCCGGCCCGATGAGGTGGGCGATCTCCTTCCAGGGCTCCTGCCGGCGCAGATGGCAGCGCAGCGCCTGGGCAAAGGCCACCTGCAGCTCGACCAGCGTTTCACCCACGGCGTTGCCCGGCAGGTAGAGCCGGACCTGGCGGGCCAGCGTGCGGGAGTAGTTCACGACGCCGCCCCAGAGCTGTCGCGCCTCCCACCAGCGCGTGTACGCGTTGTTGTTGCGCAAGGTGAGGAGCAATGCCAGCGCCGACCCGATCAGCGGCATCGGCAGCTCGTCGAGAGCGACCCATTGCTGGCGGAATTTCACGTAGAGGACGGCGATAAGGACATCCCACGCGAACAGCGCGAGCAAAGGCAAGCCGACGTAGTGCACGACATGGGGCAGCTTCCAGCGCCGCGCGACGATCATGCGGCGCCACCGCCCATCACGCCCACGCATGCCGCCGCGCCGGAGGCCGCATGGCCTCCCTCCAGCCGCCGCAGCGTCCAGTACAGCGGCTGGCGGCCGGCGCGAACCGCCTTGGCCTCGTAGCGTGTCGGCGGCCAGCCCGGCGGGCGCGCCGCGGCCGGCGCGTCGGCCGCGAACGCCGATTGCGCGGCGAGCAGGGCGGCCACCCAGGCCTGGTAGGTGGGATCGTCGCTGGCGATGCGCCATTCGGCCCCTGGGCGCAGGATACGTGCCGCCTCGGCCAGCATCGCCGGGCCGACGAAGCGGCGCCTGCTGTGGCGGGCTTTCGGCCACGGGTCGGGGAACAGCAGGAACAGCCGGTCGCAGCTTTCGTCCGCCAGGCTGCGGATCAGCGCGCGCGCGTCGGCATCCCACAGGCGCAGGTTGGGTGGCGGCGCGCTGGACGCCTCCTCGCCCTCCGGCACCAGCTGCGAGAGCATCGAGCAGATGCCGTTCTCGAACACCTCGCAGGCGACGAGACCGATTTCGGGATGCGCCTGCGCCAATGCCCGGGCGTGCTCGCCGCCGCCGAACCCAACCTCCAGCCAGCGCTCACGCTCGCCGAACGCAGCCCAGGGCGCTCCCGGGTCGACACGAAGACGAGGCAACGCGAGTTGGAGCAGCGCCTGCTGGCGCGACCGCAGCGTGTGGCCGCGCCGCCGGCCGTACAGCTTCTCGGCGTGCAGGGCTTCGCTCAGCGGTTGAACGCGGAGCGCAGCGCCGGCACCAGGTCGGTGCGCTCCCAAGTGAAGGTGCCCAGGCCTTCGTCCGGCTCGCGGCCGAAATGCCCGTAGGCCGAGGTCACCGCGTAGATCGGGCGGTTCAGGCGAAGGTGCTCGCGGATGCCGCGCGGCGACAGGTTCATCAGCTCGCGCAGGGTGCGCTCCAGCTTCTGCTCGTCGGCGTCATACGGATTGCCGTGCAGCTCGACATAGACCGAGAGCGGGTGCGACACGCCAATGGCGTAGCTGATCTGCAGCGTGCAACGGTCGGCGAGGCCGGCGGCGACGACGTTCTTGGCGAGGTAGCGGCAGGCGTAGGCGGCGCTGCGGTCGACCTTGGTCGGGTCCTTGCCGCTGAACGCGCCGCCGCCGTGCGGGGCCGCGCCGCCGTAGGTGTCGACGATGATCTTGCGCCCGGTCAGGCCGCAATCGCCGTCCGGGCCGCCGATCACGAAGTTGCCGGTCGGGTTGATGTAGATCTCGTCGGCGGACGGCATCCAGCCGGGCGGCAGGCTGCTCTCGATCAACGGCAGCAGCATCGCCTTGATAGCCGGCTGCGACAGGCTCTCCTCGTGCTGGTGCGACACCACGACGCTGGCGGCGCCGACCGGCCGGCCGTCGACGTAGCGCAGCGTGACCTGGCTCTTGGCGTCGGGCAGCATCCCCGCCACCGACAGGTCGTGGTTGCGGCGCAGCTCGCTGATGCGGCGCAGGATCAGGTGGGCGTAGTAGACCGGCGCCGGCATCAGGCTCGGCGTCTCGGTGCAGGCGTAGCCGAACATGATGCCCTGGTCGCCGGCGCCCTCGTCCTTGTTGCCGGCGGCGTCCACGCCCTGCGCGATGTCGGCCGACTGCGCGTGCAGGTGGACGTCGACCGATGCCCGGCGCCAGCTGAAGCCGTCCTGGTCGTAGCCGATATCGTGCACCGCAAGCCGCGCCAGGTGCGCCAGGTACTCGGCGGTGACGGTATCGGGGCCGCGCGTCTCGCCGGCGAGCACGATGCGGTTGGTGGTCACCAGCGTCTCGCAAGCCACGCGCGCGTACGGGTCGGCGGCGAGGAAGGCGTCGACCACCGTATCGCTGATGCGGTCGGCCACCTTGTCGGGATGCCCCTCGGAAACGCTCTCCGAGGTGAACAGGAACTCGCCCTTGTCGCGCATAATGCTCTTTTCGTAATGCTGTTAGGGGCCGTGTGGCCGAACTGGCCAGCAGGGTCAAGCGAGCGGCAGCGCCGCCGCCAAGCCGAGTACGTCGGCCATGCCGTACAATCCCGGCGGCCGGCCGTGCAGCCAGATCGCCGCCCGGATTGCGCCCGTGGCGAAGCTGCGACGGTCGAATGCGCGGTGGGTCAGCGTCACCTGCTCGTCGGCGGCGGCGAGGATCAACGTGTGCTCGCCCACCACCTGCCCGCCGCGCAACGACGCGAAGCCGATCGCCCCGGGGCGACGGGCTCCGGTCTGGCCGTCGCGCCCGCTCTCGCGCACGTCCTCCAGCGCCACGCCACGGCCGAGCGCCACCGCCCGGCCGAGCGCCAGCGCCGTGCCCGACGGCGCATCGACCTTCTGGCGGTGGTGCATCTCGACGATTTCGGCGTCGTAGCCGTCGGCGGGCAAGGCAGCGGCCATGCGCTCCGCCACCGCCAGCACGAGAGCCACGCCGGGCGAGAAGTTCGCGGCATACACGACCGGAACCGACTGGGCCGCGCGCTTCACCGCCGCCTCGTCGTCGGCCGTGAGGCCGGACGTTCCCAACACCCAGCCACCTCCAGCCTGGGCCACCGCGGCGGCATGGCCGATGGCGGCGGAGGCGTGGGTGAAGTCGACCACCACGTCCGAGTGCGCCGCGAGCGCCGCCATGTCGGTGAACATCGACTGTTCCGGCGTCGCGTTGCGATCGATGCCGCCCACCACCCTCAATCCGGCCGCTGCCGCCTCTTCGGCGAGCATCCGGCCCATGCGGCCGGCAATGCCGGCGATGCCGATGCCCTTTCGCATGGGCACCTCGTGCCGCGTCAGGGCATTACGCTCCAATACGGCGACACGCCGTAATAATCGTGGATGCGCGCGCCCCAGACCGGGTCCTCCCAGGCTGCGCCGGACTGATCGGCCAGAGCCGGAGCGCCCTCCAGCGTGCTCGGGTCGAGCGCCACGACATAGCCGGCCAGGGCGGTGTCGTAGCGCAGCGCCGGCCACGGCAGCGGATGGTGGCGTTCGCCCATGCCGAGGAAGCCGCCGAAGCTCAGCACCGCGTAGGCGATGCGGCCACTCTCCTTGTCGATCATCACGTCCTCGACCGTGCCGAGCCGCTCGCCGGTGTCGTTGTACACCGGGGTGCCGGCGACCTTGGCCCCGGCGATCAGGCGATGGGCGGGATCACTGTCCTGCGGGCTTGCCATGGCGGCCGTCTCCGATTGTGTGGTAATCGAAACGCATTTGGCATCTGCCGCTTCAACGACCGCCGCTGACCGGCAGGTTGGCCCCGGTGACGTACGAGGCGGCCGGCGACAGCAGCCACATGACCGCTTCGGCAACCTCGTCGGGAGTGCCGGTGCGCCGCATCGGGATGCTGGAAACCATCCGAGCAATCCGACCCGGCTCGCCCGCCGCAGCGTGGATGTCTGTCTCGATCAGGCCGGGAGAGACGGCGTTGACCCGCACCCCCTTGTTCGCCACCTCGCGCGCCAAGCCAACCGTCAGCGTGTCGATGGCGCCCTTGCTGGCGCCGTAATGCACCCACTCGCCGCTGCCGCCGAGTTGCGCCGCGCGCGACGACACGTTGACGATGGCGCCGCCCTGCCCGCCATGCGCGGTCGACATCCGCCGCACCGCCTCGCGCGCCGCCAGGATCGCTCCCTCGACGTTGACCGCGAGCACGTGGCGCAGGGTCGCGGCCGTAACTTCGGCGCCTCGGGCGAAGCCGCCGGTGATGCCGGCGTTGTTGACCAGCCCGGCCAATCGCATGCCGGTCGCGTCGGCCGCGGCGAACAGCCGCAACACGTCGGCCTCCTGGCCCATGTCGCCCTGCACGCTCCAGGCCTGCCCACCGGCGTCGGTGATTGCCGCAACCACGGCAGCCGCGGCGGCGGCTTCGGCCAGGTAGTTGACCATCACCGCGAACCCGTCGCGGGCGGCGAGGCGCGCGACCGCGGCCCCGATGCCGCGGCTGCCGCCGGTCACCAGCAGCAGCCCCGACGTTCCGCTCACGAGCGCGCCGGCCCCTCGAAGAAGTCGCGCATCTTGGCGAAGAAGCCGGCGGTCTCCGGACTGCCTTTGGCGTGGTGCTCGGCGTCGGCGTCGAACTCCTCCAGCAACTCGCGCTGGCGACGGGTCAGGTGCAGCGGCGTCTCCACCGCGACCTGGATATACATGTCGCCGCGCTGCGGGCTACGCAGCACCGAGAAGCCTTTGCCGCGCAAGCGGAACTGCTCGCCGGTCTGAGTGCCGGGCGGAATCTTCACCCGCGACTTGGAGCCGTCGATGGCCGGCACCTCGATCTCGCCCCCCAGCGCCGCCTGGGTCATACGCAGCGGCACCCGGCAGAAGATGTTGGCCCCATCGCGCTGGAAGATCGGGTGCGGCTTGATGCCGACATGTACATACAAGTCGCCCGAGGGCGCTCCGGCGGCCCCGGCCTCGCCCTCGCCGCTAAGCCGGATGCGAGTGCCGTCTTCGACCCCGGCCGGGATCGCCACGGACAACGAGCGCTCGCGCTGCACGGTGCCGGCGCCGGAGCAGACGCGGCACGGGTTGCGAACCACGCGGCCGGTACCGCGGCAGGTCGGGCAAGCCCGCTCGACCAGGAAAAAGCCCTGTTGCGCCCGCACCTTACCCTGGCCGCCGCAGGTCGTGCAGGTTTCGCTGCCGCGGTCCTTGTTTTCCGACCCGGTGCCAGCGCAGGCGTCGCAGGCGACCCGGGTGGGGACGCGCAACTGCGTCTTGGCGCCGGCGAACGCCTCGGCCAAGTCGATCTCGACGCTGGCCTGCAGGTCCGCGCCGCCGCGTGGGCCGCGTGCAGCGCCGCCACGACGGCCGGAGAACTCGGTGAACATCTGGTCGAAGATGTCGCCAATGCCGCCGCCGGCGCCAAAGTCGAAGCCGCCCGCTCCTGCCCCCGCGCCACCCTCGAATGCGGCGTGGCCGTAGCGGTCATAGGCGCTGCGCTTCTGGTCGTCTTTCAGGACGTCGTAGGCTTCGCTGATGTCCTTGAACCGCGCCTCAGCCTTCTTGTCGCCGGGGTTGCGGTCAGGATGGAACTGCATCGCCAGCTTGCGATACGCCTTTTTCAAGTCGTCGGCGTTGGTGCCCTTGACGACGCCCAGCGTCTCGTAAAAATCCTGCTTCGCCATCCGATCCTCGCGCGGCGCCATACGCGGCCGCCATCACAGAATGCAAACACGAAGGGCGCCCGCCTTGCCACAAGCGCGGACGCCCCTCGTCAGTGTAGCCCGCCCGCTGTTAAGCGGATTTCTTCTTGTCGTCGACTTCCTCGAACTCGGCGTCCACCACGTTGTCGCCGCCCGGAGCGTGCGGGCCACCGTCCGGCGGCGGCGAACCGGCCGCCGACTGCGCCTTGTACATCGCCTCGCCGATCTTCATGGACACCGCGCTGACGTGCTCGGTCGCCTGCTTCAGCACCGCCGCGTCCTCGCCCTCCAATGCCGAGCGCGCCGCCGCGATAGCAGCCTCAGCCTCGGCCTTGTCCTCGGCGGCGACCTTGCCCTCGTTCTCCTTCAGAGTCCGCTCGAGCTGATGCACCAAGCCTTCAGCGCTGTTGCGGCTCTCGACGAACTCGCGCCGCTTCTTGTCGCCCTCGGCGTTGGCCGCGGCCTCCTGCACCATCTTCTGGATGTCGGCGTCGGACAGCCCGCCGCTGGCCTGGATGCGGATCTGCTGCTCCTTGCCGGTCGCCTTGTCCTTGGCCTGCACCGAGACGATGCCGTTGGCGTCGATGTCGAACGTCACCTCGATCTGCGGCACGCCGCGCGGGGCGGCGGGAATGCCCATCAGGTCGAACTGGCCAAGCGTCTTGTTGTCCGCCGCCATCTCGCGCTCGCCCTGGAACACCTTGATGGTGACCGCGGTCTGCCCGTCGTCGGCGGTCGAGAAGGTCTGGCTCTTCTTGGTCGGGATCGTGGTGTTGCGCTCGATCAGCCGGGTGAACACGCCGCCCAGCGTCTCGATGCCGAGGCTCAGCGGCGTCACGTCGAGCAACAGCACGTCCTTGACGTCGCCCTTCAGCACCGCGCCCTGCACCGCGGCGCCGATCGCCACCACCTCGTCGGGGTTGACGTTGCGGGCCGGCTCCTTGCCAAAGAACTGCTTGACCGCCTCGATCACCTTCGGCATCCGGGTCATGCCGCCGACCAGGATCACCTCGTCGATCTCGGCCGCCGTAACGCCGGCGTCCTTCAGCGCGGCGCGGCACGGGTCCATGGTGCGGCTGACCAGGTCGTCGACCAGGCTTTCCAGCTTCGCCCGCGTCAGCTTCATCACCAGATGCTTCGGCCCGGAGGCGTCGGCGGTGATGAACGGCAGGTTGATCTCGGTCTCCTTGGAGGAGGACAGCTCGATCTTGGCCTTCTCGGCGGCTTCCTTCAGGCGCTGCAGCGCCAGCTTGTCGCGGCGCAGGTCGATGCCTTGGTCCCGCTTGAACTCGTCGGCCAGGTAGTCGATGACCCGCAGGTCGAAGTCCTCGCCGCCGAGGAAGGTGTCGCCGTTGGTCGACTTCACTTCGAACACGCCGTCGCCGATTTCCAGCACCGAGATGTCGAAGGTGCCGCCGCCGAGGTCGTACACCGCCACGGTGCCGGTCTTCTTCTTGTCCATGCCGTAGGCGAGCGCCGCCGCGGTCGGCTCGTTGATAATACGTAGGACTTCCAAGCCGGCGATACGGCCGGCGTCCTTGGTGGCCTGGCGTTGGCTGTCGTTGAAGTAGGCCGGGACGGTGATGACCGCTTGCGTGACCTTCTCGCCGAGATAGGCCTCGGCGGTCTCCTTCATCTTGCCGAGCACGAACGCCGCGATCTGGCTCGGCGCGTACTTCTCGCCGCGCGCCTCGACCCAGGCGTCGCCATTGTCGCCCTTGACGATGCCGTATGGCACCATGCCCTTGTCCTTGGCGACCAACGGGTCCTCGAAACGGCGGCCGATCAGGCGCTTCACGGCATACAGGGTGTTGGTCGGGTTGGTCACGGCCTGGCGCTTGGCGGATTGGCCGACCAGCCGCTCGCCGCTGTCGCTGATGGCGACGATGCTGGGGGTGGTGCGGGCGCCCTCGCTGTTCTCGATCACGCGGACATCCTTGCCCTCCATGATCGCGATGCAGGAATTGGTGGTGCCCAGGTCGATGCCGATGACCTTGCTCATGCGATGCTCCTTTGCGGCGGATCGGTGACGGCCCGAGGCACCGTCGCGATCCCCAGGGGGTGATAAGTCAGGGATGGATATGTTCAGCCGGAGCCACGGGAGCAACCCCCCGCAGCAGACGAAGTGGCAACGAGGGTTAAGCGATGGTGTCCAGGCGGTCGCCCATGTCGAGGCTGGACACCATGGCCGGCGCGCCAGCGGGGTGCGCCACCGCCTTGGCGACCACCACCATGGCCGGGCGCAGCAGGCGGCCGTTCAGCGTCCAGGCCGGAGTCCAGGCCTGCAGCACGGTGCCGGGCGGGTGCTCGGCGCTCTCCTGCTCGGCCATGGCCTGGTGCAAGTTGGGATCGAAGCTGGCGCCGGTCGGGTCGGTGCGGGCGATGCCGTGGCGTTCCAGCAGGGCCACGAAGGCGCGCTCGACGCCTTCGAAACCCTCGCGCATGCGGGCCACGATCTCCGGCTCGTCGGCGCGCGCCGGGGGCAGGCTGTCGATGCCGCGCTTGAGGTTGTCGGCGGCCTCGGCGACGTCGCGGGCGAACTTCTGCACCGCGTACTGCCGGGTCTCGTCGACGTCGCGCTTGGCCCGGGCGCGGACGTTGGCGCTCTCGGCCTCCGAGCGCATCCAGCGTTCGCGGAAATCGTCGCGCTCGGCCTCCACCTCGGCGATGCGGGCGCGCGCCGCGTCCATCACCTCGTCGGGCGTGGCGCTGGCGGCCATCGGTTCAGGTTCGGGGAAAATGTCTTCGATGCTCATGGCGGCTTCAATTAGTTGGGGGCTTGGCTCGAGACAAGCGGCGGATGCCGCTATTCCGCGGCCAGGGAGGCGTTCTGCGGGAACATGATGCGTCGGGCGTCGTCATCCATTTCGGCCTTAAAGGTAAAGCGGTCCTTAATGGCCATGGCGCGGGCCACCGCAGGACGCGCGTCCACCAGGTCGAACCACCGCTTCACGTTAGGGTAGGCGTCGAAGCCGTGTTCGCCCAGCACGAACGGCACGCCGCAGGCCCAGCCCCAGGCGGCGACGTCGACAATGCTGTACTCGTCGCCCAGGATGTATTGCCGGGTCGCCAGCCGAGCGTCGAGCACGCGGTAATGCCGCTCGACCTCGCGCAGGTAGCGGTTGACGCCGTATTCGTTGCCGGCCGGCGCGAAATGTCGGAAATGCACCGCCTGCCCGGAGTACGGGCCGATGCCGGTAGCCACGAACATCAGCCACGACAGCATCTCGCCGCGCCCGGCGGCGTCCGTGGGCATAAGCTTGCCGGTCTTCTCGGCCAGGTAGAGCAGGATGGCGTTGGAATCGAACACCGCCACGTCGCTGTCGAGGATGGCGGGAGTCTTGCCGTTCGGGTTGACGGCCAGGAACTCGGCGGTGAACTGCTCGCCCTTGCGGGTGTCGACCGGGATCGCCTCGTATGGCGTGCCGGTCTCCTCCAGGAACAGCGCCACTTTCAGCGGGTTCGGCGACGGGTGGAAATACAGCTTCAGCATCTGGCTCTCCCTATTTCGTTCAGGCGGGGTGCGTTCAAGCGGCGATCACGCCGGCGCGGTCGGCCTGCAAGCCAAACGCGGCATCCATCAGGGCGCGGGTGTAGGCCTGTTTGGGCGCGCCTACCACCTCGGCGGCGGGACCCTCCTCGACCACGCGGCCCTGGCGCAGCACCACGATCCGGTGCGCCAACGCCCGCACCACCTTGAGGTCGTGGCTGATGAACAGGTAGGCGAGGCCGTGGCGGGCCTGCAACGCCCGCAGCAGCTCGACGATCTGCGCCTGCACCGACATATCGAGCGCGCTGGTCGGCTCGTCCAGCACGATCAGCCTCGGTTGCAGGATCAGCGCGCGGGCGATGGCGATGCGCTGGCGCTGGCCGCCGCTGAACTCATGCGGGTAACGCGGCGCGGCATCGGCCGGCAGCCCGACCTCCTCCAGCGCCGCCGCGACCCGCGTCGCACGCTGCGCCGCCGACAGCGAGCGGGCGTGGACCGAGAGGCCTTCGGCGACGATCTCGGCCACCGGCAGTCGCGGCGACAGGCTGCCGTACGGGTCCTGGAACACCACCTGCATCTGCGCCCGGCGGCGTCGCAACGCGGCAGCATCCAGCGTCGCGAGGTCGACGCCCTCGAACCGCACGCTCCCAGCCGCCGGCAGCAGCCGCAGCACCGCGAGGCCGAGGGTGGACTTGCCCGACCCGCTCTCGCCGACCAGCCCCAGCGTCTCGCCGGCGCGGATGTCGAACGAGACGCCGTCGACGGCGCGCACGGCCCCCACTTGCCGGCGCAGCAGGCCGCGGCGGATGGCGAAATGCACCTTGAGGTCGCGGGCCTCCAGCACCACCGGCGCGCCCGCGGGCAGTTTCGGCGCGGCGCCTTTCGGCTCGGCGGCCAGGAGCAGCCTAGTGTACGGGTGCTGCGGCCGGGCGAATACCTCGGCCACCGGCCCCTGCTCGACGACGCGCCCGTCCTTCATCACGCAGACCCGGTCGGCATAGCGGCGCACGATCGCCAGGTCGTGGCAGATCAGCAGCATCGCCAGGCCGCGCGCCGCCTTCTGCTCGGCGAGCAACGCCAGGATTTGGGCCTGGATGGTGACGTCGAGCGCCGTGGTCGGCTCGTCGGCGATCAGCAGCGCCGGGTCGTTGGCCAGCGCCATGGCGATCATCACGCGCTGCCGCTGGCCGCCCGAAAGCTGGTGCGCGAAGGCGTCAAGCCGGCTCGCGGCATCGGCGAACCCGGCCTGCGCCAGCAGCGCCACCACGCGCGCGCGCAGCGCCGAGCCGGACAGCGGAGTGTGCAGCGTCACCGCCTCGGCGACCTGGCGGCCGATGCGGGTCAACGGGTTGAGGCTGGTCATCGGCTCCTGGAACACCATGCCGGCGACGCCGCCGCGCAGCCGCCGCATCGCCCGCTCCGGGATCGCCATCACGTCCAGCCCGTCGACCTCGACCCGGCCGGTGGTCGCGGCGCCGGGCGCCAGCAGCCGCAGCAGCGCCAGTGCCACGCTCGACTTGCCCGAGCCGCTCTCGCCGACCAGCGCCAGCGTCTCGCCGCGCTCCAGTGCGAACGACACGTCCTCGACCACCCGGCGCGCGCCGAACGCGACGTTGAGGTGGGAGACCTCGACAATGGCGGTCATTGCAGCTGCCGGGGGTCGAAGGCGTCGCGCACCGCCTCGCCGATGAAGATCAACAGCGACAGGATGCCGCCGAGCACCACGAATGCGCTGATGCCGAGCCAGGGCGCTTGCAGGTTGTCCTTGGCCTGGTTGACTAGCTCGCCCAGCGAAGGCGAGCCGGGCGGCAGGCCGAAGCCCAAGAAGTCGAGGCTGGACAGGATCGCCACCGAGCCAGACAGGGTGAACGGCAGGAACGTCATGGTGGCGACCATGGCGTTGGGCAGGATGTGCCGCCACATCACCGCCGCGTCGCGCACTCCGAGCGCCTGCGCCGCGCGCACGTAATCGAGGTTCCTGCCGCGCAGGAACTCGGCGCGCACCACGCCGGTCAGCGACATCCAGCTGAACAGCAGCAAGAAGATCAGCAGCACCCAGAACCCCGGCGCGATCACGCTGGCCAGGATAATGAGCATGTAGAGTTGCGGCATCCCCGACCAGATCTCGATGAAGCGCTGGAACAGCAGGTCGGTGAGGCCGCCGTAGAAGCCTTGCACCGCACCGGCGGCGATGCCGATGGCCGAGGCGATGACGGTCAGCGTGAAGCCGAACAGCACCGAGATGCGGAAGCCGTAGATGACCCGCGCCAGCACGTCGCGCGCCTGGTCGTCGGTGCCGAGCAGGTTGCGCCACGACGGCGGCGCCGGGGCTGGCACGGGCAGCCCTTTCACCGGGGCGTCGAAGCTGAACGGGATTGCCGGCCACAGCATCCAGCCTTTGCTGCGGATCGCGGCCTTCAGCTCGGGATCGGTGTAGTCGGCGCCGATCGGCAGGAAGTCGGGGCCGAACGTGTCCTCGCTGTAGTCGGCGAGCACCGGGCAGTACCAGCGCCCGTCGAAGCGGATCAGCAGCGGCCGGTCGTTGGCGACGAACTCGGCGAACAGGCAGACCAGGAACAGCGCCGAGAAAATCCGCAGCGACCATACCGCGCGCCGCCGACTGCGGAACAGCGCCAACCGACGTTGCATGATGGGCGCCAGGGGCATGATCGGAGTCAACTGCGCGCCGAGAAGTCGATGCGCGGGTCGACGGCGGTGTACATCAGGTCGCCGACGATCTGCATGACCAGGCCGAGCAGGGTGAACATGTACAGCGTGCCGAAGATGATCGGGTAGTCGCGCTGAATCGCCGCCTCGAACCCCATCAGCCCAAGGCCCGGCAGCGAGAACACGATCTCGATCAGCAGCGAGGAGGTGAACAGGATGCCGATGAACGCCGCCGGGAAGCCCGCGATGATGAGCAGCATGGCGTTGCGGAAGATGTGCCGGTACAGCACCCGCCGCTCGGTCGCCCCCTTGGCGCGCGCGGTCAGCACGTACTGTTTCCTGATCTCCTCCAGGAAGCAGTTCTTGGTCAGCTGCGTCAGCGTCGCGAAGCCGCCGACCACCATGGCGACCGTCGGCAGCACGAGGTGCCAGGCGTAGTCGGCGATGCGCGCCGGCCAAGGCCATTGCTCCGCCCCGGGGCTGGTCAGCCCGCGCAGCGGGAACCACTGCACGTAGCTGCCGCCGGCCAGCACCACAATCAGCAGGATTGCCAGCAGGAAGCTCGGCACCGCGTAGCCGACCAGGATCGCGGTCGAGCTGGCGACGTCGAAGCGGCTGCCGTTGCGAACCGCCTTGGCGATGCCGAGCGGGATCGACACCAGGTAGACCAACAGCGTCGACCACAGGCCGAGCGAGATCGAGACCGGCATCTTCTGCGCGATCAGGCTCAGCACCGGCGCGTCGCGGAAGAAGCTGCGGCCGAAGTCGAATTGCAGGTAGCTTTTCAGCATGATCCAGAACCGGGTCAGCGGCGGCTTGTCGAAGCCGAACATGACCCGGATGCGCTGCACCAGCACCGGGTCCAGCCCGCGCTGGCCGCGGTAGCCGCCGGGCTGGGTGGCAGGCGCCGCTTCGGTTCCGCCGCCGCCGGTGATGCGGGCGGTGACGTCGCCACGGCCCTTGAGCTGCGCCATCATCTGCTCGACCGGGCCGCCAGGCGCCAACTGCACCACGGCGAAGTTGATGGCGATGATGCCGAACAGCGTGGGCACGATCAGCAACAGCCGGCGCAGCAGGTAGGCGCCCATCGGTTAGTGGTGCGCCCGGATCGCGTCGATCTTGGCCGCGCGCGCCGGGTCGATCCACCAGCTGTTGAAGTCGACGCCGGTGCGGATCGGCTTGCCGGGCTGGCCGAAGCGGTCCCAGTAGGCGATCCACACCGTGTCGCGATGCCACTGCGGCACCAGGTACCAGCTCCACAGCAACACACGGTCCAGCGCCCGCGTCGCCGCGAGCAGCTGCGGCTTGTCCTGGGCCGCGACGATCTTGTGGATCAACGCCTCGACCGCCGGGTCGCAAACGCCCATGGCGTTGTTGCTGCCGGGCGCGTCCCGCGCGGCGCAGCTCCAGAAATCGAACTGCTCGTTGCCCGGGCTGTCGCTTTCGGGAAACACGTCGATCGTCATGTCGAAATCGAAGTTGTCCAGACGATGCTGGTACTGCGCCGGGTCGACGGTGCGGACCGAGACGTCGATGCCGAGACGCCGCAACTGGTCGGCGTAGGGCAGCGTGATGCCCTCGAACGCCGGCTGGTCGAGCAGGATCTCGAACCGCATCTGCTTGCCCTGCGCGTCGACCATGCGGCGGTCGTGCAGCGTCCAGCCGCCCTGCTGCAACAGCGCGAGGGCGCGGCGCAGGCCCTCGCGGTTGTTGCCGGAGCCGTCGGTGGCCGGAAGCGCGAACGGCTTGGCGAACAGGTCGGGCGGCAGTTTGTCACGGAACGGCTGCAACAGCGCCAGCTCGTCGCTGCCCGGCAGGCCGGACGAAGCAAAGTCGCTGCTGCCGAAGTAACTGCTGGTGCGGGTGTTCAGACTGTAGAGCAGGTTCTTGTTGGTCCACTCGAAGTCGAATGCCTGCGCCAGTCCCTCGCGCACCCGGCGGTCGGCGAACATCGGACGGCGGGTGTTCATGGCGTAACCCTGTATGCCGGTCGGCAGATGCGTCGGCAGCGCCGCCTTGATCACCAGCCCCTGACGAACCGCCGGGAAATCGTAGCCGGTCGCCCACACCTTCGACCCGAGTTCGCTCCGCCAATCGGCCTGGCCGGCCTTGAACGCCTCCAGCGCCACCGTCGGATCGCGGTAGTATTCGGTGCGGACGCGGTCGAAGTTGTTCAGCCCCTTGCCCGTCGGCGTGTCGCGGCCCCAGTAGTCGGGCACCCGCTCCATGGTCAGCGTCCGGCCGAAGGTGAACGAGCCGACGCGGTACGGGCCGGAGCCGAGCGGCGGGTCGGTCAGCGGGGCGGCGAAGTCGCGCCCCTTCCACCAATGCTCGGGCAACACCGGCAGCTCCCCCAGGATCAGCGGCAGCTCGCGGTTGTCGCCGGGCTTGAGGCGGAACACCACGCGGCGCGGGCCGTCGACCTCGACATGGTCGACGCCGGCGTAGTACTGGCGGTACAGCGGGCGGCCCTGGTCGCGCAGCGTGTTGAAGGTCCAGGCGACGTCGGCGGCGGTGACCGGCGTGCCATCGTTGAAGTGCGCCTCCGGCCGCAGGTCGAAGGCGACCCAGCTGCGGTCGGTTGGCACCTCGATGGTTTCGGCAAGATGCCCGTAGGCCGAGAACGGCTCGTCGACGTTGAGCGTGGTCAGCGTCTCGAACACGCTGCCGACCGGGCCTGGCGTGCCGCGCAGGATGAACGGGTTGAAGTTGTCGAAGGTGCCGACCGCCGCCAGCGCCACCTCGCCGCCTTTGGGCGCGTCGGGGTTAACCCAGGGGAAGTTCTTGAACCCGGACGGCAGCGCGGGCTTGCCAATGATCGCCAGGCTTTCGCTCTTGGTCACCGCAACGTCGGCAAATGCACCCGACGTCAAAACCAGCAGCACCGCCGTCAGGGCTAATCCACGCATCGCAACCTCCGGTCCGCCAAACGCCTATTCTGCCAGCAGAGCAATCGCCGGGGCCAGCAGCGCCGGGTCGCCGACCGTCAGCACCTGCCCGCCGCCGCCCTCGCGCAACGGGTTGCCCGCCCAGTCGGTCATGCGCCCGCCGGCGCCCTCGACCACCGGCAGCAGCGCCGCCCAGTCCCATACCTTGAGGTCGCATTCGGCGATGACGTCGATCTGTCCTAGCGACAGCAGGCCGTAGGCGTAGCAGTCGCCGCCAAACGTGCGCCGGCGCGTCGCCCGCGCCAGGCGCTGCCAGCGCGCCTGCTCGACGGCCGAGAACATTTCCGGGGAGGTGCAGGACAGCTCGGCTTGGTCGAGGCTGGCGCAAGGGCGGGTGCCGGCGCTGCCGCCGAGCGGGCCACGGAAACTGGTCGGACGGCCGGCGACGCCGAGCCAGCGTTCGCCGGTGACCGGCTGGTCGATCACGCCCAATACCGGCACGCCCTCGTGCAGCAGGCTGACCAGGATGCCGAACAGCGGCCGGCCGGTGATGAAGGCGCGGGTGCCGTCGATCGGGTCGAGCACCCAGCGCCATTCGGCCTCCGGGTTCTGCAAGCCGAACTCCTCGCCCAGGATGCCATGCGTGGGAAAGCACGCCCCCAGCACCGCGCGCATCGCCTGCTCGGCGCTGCGGTCGGCGATGGTGACCGGGCTGGCGTCGGCTTTGAGGTCGGTGGCGAGGCCGGAGCGGAACAGCGGCCGAATCGTCGTCGCGGCGACATCGGCCGCCGCCTCCGCCACGGCGATCAGCGCGTCACTGACGCGAACGCTTGGCACCCAGCGCTATTTCGTCGCCCCTGGCACGCTGCTTGGCCCCCCTGGCGGGGTCTGCGGCGCAGCCGTGCTGGTGGTGGTCCCGGCAGCGCCGATGGTCGGCGTGCTCTGGCTGGGCGCCGCCGGCGGCGTCTGGTTGGCGCTGGCGGCTCCGGGCTTGATTGCCGGCGCAACACCTGTCGGGCCGGCGCCGCCGGCCGCCGGAGCGGCGCTCGCGGCAGGCGCCGTGCCCGCCGGCGGCAGCGGCGCCGGGTCGTGCGCCAGGGTGTGCAGGTAGTCGATCACGTCGGCCCGCTGCTTGTCGCTGGTGATGCCGGCAAAGCCCATCTTGGTGCCGGGGGCGTAGGCGCTGGGCTTCTTCAGCCAGGCGTTCAGCTCGTCGAACGTCCACGGACCCTGCTTGCCTTGCAGCGCCGTGGAGTAGCTGTAGCCCTGCATGTGCGCGTGCGGACCGTTCACGATGCCATACAGGTTGGGACCGACGCCGGCCTTGCCGCCCTCGTTGAAGCTGTGGCAGGCGGCACACACCTTCTTCGCGTACGCCTCGCCGTCGGCGGGGGTGGCGCTGGCGAGCAGCGGCCCGATCGGCGTCAGCGGCGTGTCGGCCGCCGCGGTCACGCTGGGGGTCGGCGCCTCGACCTTGAGGGCCGTGTGCGCGAGCGGAGTCGGGCTGACCAGGTTGTCCGCGATGAGCGTCGCCGCCATGAAGCCGATGCCTGCCACCAGCACCGCCGCGAACACCTTGTTGGCTTCCAGACTGTCCATCGAGCGTTGTCTCTCCGACGAGAAGCGAGAAAAGCGCACGTTGCAGCGCTTTCAGGGTCTACCTAAGATGCTGCCCACGATAGGCAAGTCACCCGCCTGCGACAACCCGGCTTCCCCCAACTCAGGCCGAAACGCCCCGCATGACCTCACCCGCATGACCCTGCCCGCATGACCCCGATCATCGTCATCCCCGCCCGGCTCGCCTCCTCGCGGCTGCCGAACAAGCCGTTGGCCGACATAGGCGGGCTGCCGATGATCGTGCGCGTGCTGCGCTGCGCCGAGGCGGCGGCGATTGGCCCGGTGCTGGTCGCCGCCGCCGAGCCGGAGATCGCCGAAGCGGTGCGGGCGGCGGGCGGCCATGCGGTGCTGACCGATCCCGCGCTGCCTTCCGGCTCCGACCGCGTGCAGGCCGCCCTCGCGGCGTTCGACCCGCAGCGGCAGTACGATGTCGCGGTGAACCTGCAAGGCGACCTGCCAGCCATCTCGCCGGCCCAGCTGCGCGCCGTGCTGACGCCGCTGGCCGATGCCGGCTGCGACCTGGCAACCTTGGTGACCCCGATCCGTGACCGCTTGGAGGCCGAAGCGGCGTCGGTGGTCAAGGCGGCGTGCAGCTTTACCGAAGGCGCTGCGACCGCCCGCGCGCTGTGGTTCTCGCGCAACCCGATCCCGTGGGGCGACGGACCGCGCTGGCACCATCTCGGCGTCTACGCCTGGCGCCGCGCCGCGCTGGACCGCTTCGTGGCGCTGCCGACCACGGCGCTGGAGCGGCGCGAGGGGCTGGAGCAGCTGCGCGCGCTGGAGGCCGGCATGACGATCGGCTGCGCCCGGGTCGAGGAGGCGGTGTTCGGCGTCGACACCCCGGCCGACCTGGAACGGGCGCGGCGCATGTTGGAGGCGGCATGACCACCACTGTCACCACAGGCGTGATCGCCTTCCAGGGCCGCCCGGGCGCCTATTCCGACCTCGCCTGCCGCACCGCCTACCCGGACTGGCGCACCTTGCCCTGCGCCAGCTTCGAGGCGGCGATGGAGGCGGTGCGCGAGGGCACCGCGGGCCTCGCCATGCTGCCGTGCGAGAACAGCCTGGCCGGGCGGGTGCCGGACATCCACGCGCTGCTGCCGGACAGCGGGCTGTTCATCGTGGGCGAGCACTTCCAGCGCGTCGAGCACTGCCTGCTGGGCGTCGCCGGCGCCAGCCTGTCGAGCATCCGCCGCGCCCACTCGCACGCGGTGGCGCTGGGCCAGGTGCGCCGGGTGCTGAAGGAGCTGAACCTGGCGCCGGTGGTGCAGGCCGACACGGCGGGGGCGGCGGAGCAGGTCGCCAGCTGGGGCAGCGTCGAAGACGCGGCCATCGCCTCGTCGCTGGCGGCCGAGCTGTTCGGCCTGCAGGTGCTGCGCGCCAACGTCGAGGACGCGGCGCACAACACCACCCGGTTCTACGTCTGCGCCCGCCGCGGGCAGCCGCCTTCGCCGCAGGCGCCGGACCTGATGACGACGTTCGTGTTCCGCGTCCGCAACGTGCCCGCCGCGCTGTTCAAGGCGCTGGGCGGGTTCGCCACCAATGGCGTCAACATGACCAAGCTGGAAAGCTACATGGTCGGCGGCCAGTTCACCGCGACCCAGTTCCTGTGCGACGTCGAGGGCCACCCCGAGCAGCCGCACGTGCAGCGGGCGCTGGAAGAACTGGGCTTCTTCTCGCGCGAGACGCGGATACTGGGCGTCTACCCGGCCGCGGCGGCCCGTCGCGGCCGCGACATAGTGGAGTAGCGGCGCCGTTCAGCGCCGCACGCCGCCGGTCCGCCTGGCGACTGCCTGCTCCAAAGTTTCCCGCACAAACCGGGTATAAGGGATGCCGCGTGCCTTGGCACTCTCCTTCACCGCGTCGAGCAGCGGCTGCGGCAGCCGCATGTTGAGCTGCGCCGCCTTGGGCTGGAATTCGAACCGGATGGGCGTGAAGCCGGACAGGTCATACTGCGACAGGTCCGACGTCCCTACGAAGCGCTCTGCTTCCTTGTCCGTCTTGAATTCAGGAATGGGCTTTCTCATACCGCTCGATTTCCTTTCGATGCATGTACCGAGCGCTGATCGGCCGCAGGTAGCGGTCGTCTCCAAACACGCGCACGGCGAACGCCACGAAGACATGCCGCCGCTTTGTGGTCAGGCCAATGGCAAGATGGCGGGCTGGCCGACCAACATTTCTTCGATCTCCTGTATGGAGACGCCATGCTTCTGGCGCTTCCCGCGGTTGCCGTCGTCCCAGTCGACACTGGAAAACTTTGTCAGCATTAGCCAAGCCTACACGAACGTATATACAACGACTGTTTCAACTACAGCCGCCCCGCGGCACTCGCCGTCAACTCCAGCTGCATCGCGATCCGCAGCAGCGAGTCGGCGTTCGGGTCCGCCTCGGGCAGCTTCGGCCGCGGCGGCAGCTCGGCGCGCCCGGATGCCACCTGCTCCGTCACCAGGTCGATCCAGGTGCGCCAGGCGTGCCAGGCCGCCGGGTCGTGATCTTGTGGACGCTCAGCCGGCCGCGCATCCACGTGCAGCATCGACAGCCTGCCGACCAGCCGGCGCAGCGCGGCGTCGATGGTCAGCGTGGCCTCGATCCGCGGGTTGGCGGCGTGGCGCGGCTCCAGCATGGCCCGTTGCAGGCTGGCTTCCAGGTTGTTGCTGGCGACGCCGGCGGCCCGGCGCGCCGCCGCAATCGCCGCCGGCGTCGCCTCGCGCAACACGCCGGACACCTCCGCCGCCGCGTACCGCCCATGCGCCCGCAGCGCCGCCCGCAACTCGCGGTCCAGCCGTCCTGGCTCCCAGATCGGCCACAGCAGCCAGCTGCTCAACAACGCCAGGCAGCCGCCGGCCAGGGTGAACAGCGCCCGCGAGGCGGCGATGACCAGCTCGCTCGATTCCGGGCGGCCCAGTTCGCTCAGCAGCACCACCAGCGGCGTCAGCAGCGCCATGAACACGGCGAAGCTGACGCCGCGCACCGCCAGCGCGCACACCGCCAGCGGGAACAGCGTCAGCGCCATGGCCAGCGGCGTGGTGCAGGCCACCGCAAGCCCGGCCGCGAGGACGCCACCGAGCATGGTGCCGCCGATCCGCTCCACGGCCCGGGTGAAAGTCAGCGCGTAGTACGGCTGCATCGTCAGCACCAGGGTGATGGTCAGCCAGTGCTCGTACGGCCCCGGCCAGTGCAGCGTCGCCGCCAGCGCCAGCGCCGCGACCACGGCGGTACGCAGGGCATGGCGCAGCACCTCGGAGTCGCGCTGCGAATTGGCCCGCACGACGCCCCACCAGCGCACCGGCGCCGACTCGGTCTGCGGCAGCACCGCTTCCAGGCCCGACAGCGTGACGGCGACGCGCAGCTTTTCGTGCAGCTCGACGGCAATCGCCGTCAACGCCGGGGACGAGCCGCCGCGGGTGACGGCGACAACCGCCGCCGCCGCCCGCTCCAGCCCCGGCCGGTTCGCCGTGGCGTCGGCCGCGACCGCCCGCGCCAGCAACAGCAGCGTCGCCTCCAGCAGCCGCAGCATCCGCTGCGCCCGCTTCGAGGTGTCGGCGTCGGGAGCGCCGGCAAGCAGGTCGGAGAGCGCGATGAAGCCGCCGAACAGCTGGTCGGCCGCCTCCAGGCGCACCCAGCTCTGCGCGGCCCGGCCGCTCACCGGGCCGCGCACCCGCACCGTGGCGAACACCGCCTCGCGCGCCTGTTCGATCGCCGTCCGCACCTGCCGGCGGTGCAGCCGGGCGTGACGGTCCCAGCGCGCCTCATCGGCATGCCCCTCCAGTTGGCCCGTCTCCAGCGCGCGGCGCAGGTCGGCCGCCAGCGCCGCCAGCGCGCGGTAGACCTCGGCCACGGCGCGGCGGGCCGGACGGTACGGGTGCAGCCGCCAAATCACCATAGTCAGCAGCAGCGCCCACAGGCTGCCCGCCAGGAACATGCCGCCGAGCGTCGCCGCGTCGGCCGGGTACGGCACCGGCGCCCGCACCGCCAGCACCAGCACCACGGTCAGCAGGTTGCCGACCTGCATCGCCGACTGGCCGAACGCGCGGGCGAAACCAGCGGCGAAGATGAACAGGCTGGCCGCCGGCACCACCACCCAGAGCGGCTCGGCGCGCAGCAGCCCGAACCCCGCGGTCGCCGCGGCGCCGACGATGCCGAATGCCAGGATCGCCGGTAGCCGGCGGCGGATCGGCCCGCCGGCGTCGCACAGGCAAGTCAGCAGCGCGGCCAGCGCCGATTCCATGAGACCGGGGAAACGCACCCACTCGCCGACTGCCACGATGGCTGCGACCGACAGCGCCGCCCGCACCCCTTCCGCCAAGCTGACCGCCCGCAGGTCGAAAGCCAGCAGCGGCGGCAGGCCCCGCGGCGACTTCGGCAAATGGATGTTCTAGGCGATGGTTGAGCTAAGCCGCTTGGCGCAGCTTCTCGCGGGCTGCTTCCGCCAAGAAGCGAGATCGATTGTCGGCGACCCGATCTATGGCTTCCAGAATATCTTCCGGAACCATGATGTTGACGCGCACCGATCGAGGCCTGCGCGTCGGCGCGTCGACCAGCACCGCGACGCCTTTGGCATGGTCGGGATGCTGCATGATCTCATCGAGAGTAGATGGCTCTGGAATTGCCTCGCCGTCGGCCAGCATACCCTCGATGTGCAACGACAACGCTTCGACAGCCATGTCCCGAGCTTCCTCCAACGTCGCGCCCGCCGTCACGCAGCCGGGAAAATCGGGAAAATCCACACCAAAATCGCTGTCGGGATCTTTGCGTAACATCGCGACGTAGGCGGTCATGGAGAACTCCTCAACGCAGGTGCAGACCAGCCCGTCGTCCGATGCTGCGAAGCGTTCCCACGGGAATGTCACGCTTGGGATGTGGAACAGTCACTCGACCCAAGCGCAAGGGGTGCTTGAATTGACAGTGACCGCCCTTGGTCGCCACCAACTCCCATCCCGCAGCCTTCAACAGTCGAATGATTTCGCGACTGTCCACCGAACATCTAGCAAAACGTTGGAAGTGTGTAAAGTGTGTGTAGACTTATGAGGCACAATCAGGCGGCGCGAGCCATTCCGCGCAGCACGTAATGCAGGATGCCGCCGTGGCGGTAGTACTCGACCTCGTCGGCGGTATCGACCCGGCACATGACCGCAACACTCTCCTGGCTGCCGTCGGCGCGGTGGATCACCAGGGTCATGTCCATGCGCGGCCGCAACTCGGCCAGCCCCTCGATGTCGAGCACCTCGGTGCCGTCGAGCCGCAGGCTGTGGCGGTCCATGCCGTCCTTGAAGGTCAGCGGCAGCACGCCCATGCCGACCAAGTTGGAGCGGTGGATGCGCTCGAAGCTCTCGACCAGCACCGCTTTCACGCCCAGCAGCATGGTCCCCTTCGCCGCCCAGTCGCGCGACGAGCCGGTGCCGTACTCCTTGCCGCCGATGATGACCAGCGGCACGCCCTCGTCCCTGTAGCGCATCGCCGCGTCGTAGATCGGCAGCTGCTCGCCGTCCGGCTGGTGCCTGGTCACGCCGCCCTCGATGCGCGGCGCCATCTCGTTGCGGATACGGATATTGGCGAAGGTGCCGCGCACCATGATGTCGTCGTTGCCGCGCCGCGCGCCGTAGCTGTTGAAGTCGTGCGGGCGGATCTGGTGCTGCAGCAGGAACTCGCCGGCCGGCGAGGTCTTGCGGATGTTGCCGGCGGGGCTGATGTGGTCGGTAGTGATGCTGTCGCCGAGCACCGCCAGCACGCGTGCTCCCACGATGTCGCCCTTCACGCTCGGCTCCATCGTGATGCCCTCGAAATACGGCGGGTTCTTCACGTAAGTGGAGCCGTCCATCCAGTCATAGGTCTCGCGCCCCGGCTCGACCGCGATGGCCTGCCACTGCGGCGTGCCGCGGAACACCTCGCCGTAGCGCTTCAGGAACTGCGGGCGGGTCACGCTGCTGGCGACGATCGCCTCGATCTCGGCGTTGCTCGGCCAGATGTCGCGCAGGAACACCAGTTTTCCGTCGCGCGAGGTGCCGAGCGGGGCGGTGGTGATGTCGTCGTTGATGGTGCCGAGCAGCGCGTAGGCCACCACCAGCGGGGGGCTGGCCAGGTAGTTGGCGCGGACGTTGGGATGCACCCGGCCCTCGAAGTTGCGGTTGCCCGACAGCACCGAGACGGCGACCAGGTCGTTGTCCTCGATGGCTTCGGCGATGGATTCGTCGAGCGGGCCGGAGTTGCCGATGCAGGTGGTGCAGCCGTAGCCGACGGTCTGGAAGCCGAGCGCGTCGAGGTCGGCGGTCAGCCCGGCGCGGTCGAGGTACTCGGTCACCACCTGCGAGCCGGGCGCCAGCGAGGTCTTGACCCACGGCCGCGGCGTCAGGCCGAGCGCCAGCGCCTTGCGCGCCACCAGCCCGGCGGCGACCATCACGTACGGGTTGGAGGTGTTGGTGCAGCTGGTGATGGCGGCGATCACCACGTCGCCGTGGCCGATCTCGTAGTTGCTGCCGACCACCTTGGCGCGCTTGCCGACGTCGTTGGCGGCCACGCCGAGGTTCGCGGTCAGCTCGGCCTTGAACGCCAGCGAGGCGTCGCGCAGCAGCACGCGGTCCTGCGGCCGCTTCGGCCCGGCCATCGACGGCTCGACGCCCGCCATGTCCAGCTCCAGCGTGTCTGTGAACACCGGGTCCGGCTCGGCGCTGTCCCGCCACAGGCCCTGCGCCTTGCAGTACGCCTCGACCAGCGCAATCCGCGCCTCGTCGCGCCCGGTCAGGTGCAGGTAGCCGAGCGTCACCGCGTCGACCGGGAAGAAGCCGCAGGTGGCGCCATACTCGGGGGCCATGTTGGCGATGGTGGCGCGGTCGGCCAGCGCCATGCCGTCCAGCCCCGGTCCGAAGAATTCCACGAACTTCCCGACCACGCCGCGCTTACGCAGCATCTGGGTGACGGTCAGCACCAGGTCGGTGGCGGTCGCCCCTTCCGGCAGCCGGCCGGTCAGCCGGAAGCCGATCACGTCGGGGATCAGCATGGCGATCGGCTGGCCGAGCATCGCCGCCTCGGCCTCGATCCCGCCGACGCCCCAGCCGAGCACGCCCATGCCGTTGACCATGGTGGTGTGGCTGTCGGTGCCGTACAGCGTGTCGGGGTAGGCGTAGGTCGTCTCGCCCAGTCTGGCCGTCCACACCGCCTGCGCCAGGTATTCGAGGTTCACCTGGTGGCAGATGCCGGTGCCCGGCGGCACCACGCGGAAGTCGTCGAACGCGGTCTGGCCCCAGCGCAGGAAGGCGTAGCGCTCGGCGTTGCGCTCGAACTCCCTGTCGACGTTCTCGGTGAGTGCCGTGGCGGTGCCGGCGAAGTCCACCATGACCGAGTGGTCGATCACCAGGTCGACCGGCACCAGCGGGTTCACCTGCGCCGGCCGGCCGCCGAGATGGGTGATGCCGTCGCGCATGGCGGCGAGGTCGACCACCGCCGGCACGCCGGTGAAGTCCTGCATCAGGATGCGCGCCGGCTTGAACGGCACCTCGCGCTCGGAGGTCGCGTGCTCCAGCCAGCCGACCACGGCGCGGGCGTCGTCGACCGTGTAGGTGCCGCCGTTCTCGAACCGCAGCACGTTCTCCAGCAGCACCTTCAGGCTTTTCGGCAGCCGGGCGATGTCGACGCCCAGCGCCTTGGCGGCGTCGGGAAGCGAGAAATAGGCGTAGTCTTGCCCCTGCACCGTCAGCGTGCGGCGGGTCTGCAGGCTGTCTTGCCCGACTGTCTTCATGGGATATGCCCCGTCCTCGTAGAGTAAGCCTGGTGGCTGGATGTTGCCGGAGCATACATGCCGGCGGGTTCCGACGATATGGGGGCAGCGTGCTGGAAGGCGAAGGGTTGGCGGCGTTCCGCGGCGAGCGGCTGGTGCTGCGCGACGTGGCGCTGCGGGTGCCGGCGGGCGGGGCCTTGGTGCTGACCGGGCCGAACGGGGCCGGCAAGAGCACGCTGCTGCGGCTGCTCGCCGGCCTGGTGCGCGCGGCCAACGGGCGGCTGCTCTGGCAGGGCCAGGACACGCTTGCCGACCTGGCGCAGCACGGGCGGCGGGTCGCCTATCTCGGCCATCTCGACGCGATCAAGCCCGGCCTGACCACCGCCGAGAACCTGCGCCTGTGGGGCGATGCCGTGGCGGTGCGGGACGCGCTGACCGAGGCTGGGCTGGCCGACCTGGCGGAGCTGCCGGCGCGGATGCTTTCGGCCGGGCAGCGGCGGCGGCTGGCGCTGGCGCGGCTCGGCCTGCGCGCGGCGCCGGTCTGGCTGCTCGACGAGCCGACGCTTGGGCTTGACGCCGCGGCCATCGGGCGCTTCGGCGGACAGCTCGCGGCGCACCGGGCCGGCGGCGGCGTGGTGGTGGCGGCGACGCATGTCGACCTGCCGTTGCCGGACGCCGCGACGCTTACGTTGGCGGGGGCGCTCGGCTGATGCGGTTCGCGCGGCGGCTGCTGGCGCGCGAGCTGCGGCTGTCGCTGCGGCACGGCGCAGACGCGCTGGGGGCGGTGCTGTTCTTCGCATTGGCGGCGATGCTGTTCCCGCTGGCGATCGGGCCGGAGCCGGCGGCGCTGGGCCGCATGGCGCCCGGCATCGTCTGGGTGTGCGCGCTGCTGGCCTCGCTGCTGCCGCTCGACCGGCTGTTCGGGGCCGAGCTGGAGGACGGCTCGCTCGACCAGCTGCTGTTGGCCGGCGAGCCGGCGGCGAGCGTGGCGGCGGTGAAGGCGCTGTCGCACTGGCTGGCGACCGGGCTGCCGCTGCTGCTGGCGGCGGCGCCGCTGGCGGCCATGCTGCGGATGCCACCGTCCGGCACCGGCGCGCTGCTGCTGGGCCTGCTGCTCGGCACCTGCCTGCTGTCGCTGCTGGGAACGCTCGGGGCGGCGATGGTGCTGGGCGCCCGGCGCGGCGGCGTGCTGCTGCCGCTGCTGGTGCTGCCGCTGGCGGTGCCGGTGCTGATCTTCGGCGCCGCCGCGGCCGATGCGGCGGCGAGCGGGACGTCGCCGCGCGGGGCGCTGCTGTTCCTGGCGGCGATGCTGGCCGCCGCCCTGCCGCTATGCCCGCTGGCGGCGGCGGCGGCGCTACGGGCGGCGGCGGAGTAAGCAGGCTACCTTCGCAAACGGGCGCGGTCATCGCAGGTCCCGCGGCCCGCGTTGCACGATCCGAAAGCCCTGAGCGATCCCGAGGGCCTGAAGCTGAGCGACGCCGTCCTGCTCTGATCGCGAGCCAAGCCGGTTGCGCTCGCCGGCTTGCCGCGCGGCCCGGCGGGGAAGGTCAGGCAAGCCACGCTGGACCGCACCCGTCCGATCTGCGACCAAGCGGCATGGCGCACCCTGCCCCTTACGACGACCTGCTGAGCGACCTGCGCGGTCTGTTCGCCGGCGAGCGCGACGCCATCGCCAACGCCGCCGCCGCGATCTGGCAGCACGTGCCGGGGCTGAACTGGGCCGGCTTCTACCTGCTGCGCGACGGCGGGCTGGTGGTCGGGCCGTTCCAGGGTCGCCCGGCCTGCGCGCGCATCGCACTCGGAGCCGGCGTCTGCGGGACCGCGGCCGCCCGACGTCAAACGCTCGTGGTACCGGACGTGCGTGCCTTTCCCGGCCACATCGCCTGCGACGCGCGCTCGCGCTCGGAGATCGTGACGCCGCTGCTGCGGGACGGCGCATTGCTTGGCGTGCTCGACCTCGACAGTCCGCAGCTCGGCCGCTTCACGCCGACCGACCAGGCCGGGCTGGAAGCGGTGGCCGCCTGCTGGGTCGCCGCGTGCGGCTGACTGCGCGCCCGCTCACCGCCGCCGCCTTCGCGCCATTCGGCGACGTCGTGACCGCGGCGGCGGTCGACGGCAGGGTGGCGCTGCCGGGCATCGCCACCCTGCGCCCGGCCGCGCCGCCGCTGCTCGGCTGGTTCCATGCCGCGGCCAGCCGGCTGCCACTCACCGTCACCGCCATGGAGCGCCATCGGCTGTCGTCGCAGTGCTTCGTGCCGGAAGCCGGCGCCAGCTGGCTGCTGCTGGTGGCGCCGCATGACGCGGCCGGCGGACCCGACATGGCGGCGGCGCGGGCGTTCGTGGCCGATGACGCGCAGGCGGCGACCTACGCGCCCGACGTTTGGCATCATCCACTGGTGGCGCTCGGCCGCGCGGCGCGGTTTACCGTGCTCACCTTCCTCGACGGCAGCGCCGAGGACGAGGAGTTCACGACGTTGCCGGAGCCGGTCGAAGTGTTGCCTGTCGCACCCCAGCAACAAAGCCGCAGGCCCGGCGTTAGCCGCTGTAAACGGGGAACGCCGCCATGCAATTCGGCTTGATCGTCGGCATCGCCGCCCTGGGCGGCTTGCTGTTCGGCTACGACACCGGCGTCATCTCCGGCGCGCTGCTGTTCATCCGCGAGGTGTTCCACCTGTCGGCGACGATGCAGGGCGTGGTCGCCGGCATCGCGCTGTTGGGCGCAACCGTCGGGGCCGCCGGCGCGGGCGTGCTGTCGGACCGCTTCGGCCGCCGCGTGGTCATCCTGGTCACCGCCCTCGTCTTCGTCGCCGGCAGCGTGGTCTCGGCCCTGGCCGGCGGCCTGGCGGCGCTGCTGGCCGGGCGGGTGCTGGTCGGGCTGGCGATCGGGGTGTCCTCGATGCTGACGCCGCTCTACTTGGCCGAGGTCGCGCCGGCCGAGAGCCGCGGCTCGATGGTGTCGCTCAACCAGGTGCTGATCACGCTCGGCATTCTGGTGTCGTACTTCGTCGGCTACCTGTTGGCGTCGGCGGCCGAGGGCTGGCGCTGGATGCTGGCGGCGGGCGTGGTGCCCGGGGCGGTCCTGTTCGTGGGCATGCTGCTGTTGCCGGAAAGTCCGCGCTGGCTCGCCGGTCATGGCCGCGCTGCCGAGGCCGAGGCCGTGCTGCGCCGGCTGCGCGGCACCCGCGACTACCGCGACGAGCTGGCCGCGTTGCGCTCCGACCTGAAGAGCGAGGGCGGCCGGCTGGCGCGCTGGGCCGACCTGCTGACGCCGGCGATGCGGCGGCCGTTGGCCATTGGCATCGGGCTTGCGATGTTCCAGCAGATCACCGGCATCAACACGGTCATCTACTTCGCCCCGACCATCTTCCAGTCGGCGGGGCTGTCTTCCGCCTCGGTGTCGATCCTGGCGACCGCGGGCGTCGGCGCGGTCAACGTCTTGACGACGCTGGTGGCGATGTGGCTGATCGACCGCGTCGGGCGGCGCGTCCTGCTGCTGGTGGGGCTGGCCGGCATGGCGGCGACGTTGTGCGTGCTGGCCGGGGCGTTCACCGTCGGCGCCGGCGGCAACCTCGCGGCGCTGACGGTCGGAGCGCTGGCCGCCTATGTCGGCTGCTTCGCCATCGGACTGGGGCCGGTGTTCTGGCTGCTGATCGCGGAAATTTTTCCGCTGGCTCTGCGCGGCCGCGCCATGAGCCTGGCCACCGTCGCCAACTGGGGCTTCAACCTGCTGGTCACGCTGACCTTCCTTAACCTGGTCGAGCTGTTTGGCCAAACCGGCGTGTTCCTGCTCTACGCGGTCCTGACGGCGGCGGCGTTCGTGTTCGTGCTCCGCTTGGTGCCGGAAACCAAAGGCCGGTCGCTGGAGCAGATCGAGGCTGACCTGGGCGCGAACGCCGCCGCCTGAGACGCCTGCGACATTGCTTGCCGGGGGGCGCCACGGCATGATGCAGGAATGGAATCTTGGCCCTGCGAGATGCTGGCGTTGCCGGGCGGACCGGCGCAGGTCGCGTGGCGGCGCAGTGCCCGGGCACGGCGGGTCAGCCTGCGTATCGACCCGCGCGACGGCAGCGTGGTGGTGACGCTGCCGTCGCGCGCCGCGCGCACCGCCGGCATGGCGCTGCTGATGGACCATGCCGACTGGGTGAGCCAGCGGCTGGCGGCGCTGCCCGGCGCGGTCGCCTTCGCCCCCGGCGCGGTGGTGCCGCTGCACGGCGCGGCGCACCGCATCCGCCATGCGCCCCAGCTGCGTACGACGGGGCTGCGCGGGAGCGCCTGGGTCGAGCCGGGCGAGATCGTGGTGGCCGGCGAGCTGGCGTTCCTGGCCCGCCGCGTCGCCGACTTCCTGCGCGCCGAGGCCCGCGCCAGGTTCGTGACGTTGGTGTCGCACAAGTCCGCGGCGGCGGGGCTGCAGGCGCGCAGGGTCAGCATCAAGGACACCCGTAGCCGCTGGGGCAGCTGCGCCGCCAACCGCAACCTGGCGTTCAGCTGGCGGCTGGTGATGGCGCCGCGTATCGTGCAGGACTACGTCGCGGCGCACGAGGTCGCGCATTTGCGCCACATGAACCACGGGCCGCAGTTCTGGACGCTGGTCGGCGACCTCACCCCGCATGTCGAGACTGCCTGCAAGTGGCTTCGCGCCGAAGGGCCACGGCTGCTGCGGATCGGGTGACTGCACGGTTTTCGCCGCCCCATCTTTCCTGCGCCCCATCTTTCCTGCGCCCCATCTTTCCTGCGCTACGTCGGCGGCTCGCCCCGCAGCGTCGCGCCAAGCTCCAGCGCCCTCGCGTACACTTGCCGGCGCGGCAGGCCGGTGGCGCCGGCGACCTGCGCCACGGCATCCTTGACGCTGCATCCGCCGCTCACCGCCGCGTACAGCAAGTCGTCGATGGTGGCTTCGGCCGCGGCCTCCTCGGCGGCGGGGCCGACCACCAACGTGATCTCGCCGCGCGCCTGATGCGTCGCGTAATGCGCCGCCAACTCCCCCAGCGTGCCGCGGCGCACCTCCTCGAACCGCTTGGTCAGCTCGCGCGCCACCGCCGCCGGGCGCTCGCCGAAACTGCTCGCGAGGTCGGCGAGGCTCTCGGCCAGCCGGTGCGGCGCCTCGTGCCACAGCAGCGTGGCGCGCAGCCCGGCGCGCTCGGCGGCGCGCAGGGTCGCGAACGCGCTAAGCCGCGCCGCCTGCCGCGGCGGCGGGAAGCCGGAGAACAGGTACGGGTGCGGCGGCAGCCCGGACAGCACCAGCGCCAGCGTCGCGGCGTTGGCGCCCGGCAGCCCCGTGACCGGCAGCCCGGCGGCGATTGCCGCCCGCACCAGCCGGTAGCCGGGGTCGGACACCAGCGGCGTGCCGGCGTCCGACACCAGCGCCACCCGGCTGCCCCTCCGCATCCGGTCCAGCAACGGCGCGATGCGGCTGTCCTCGTTGTGTTCGTGCAACGGCGACAGCTTGGTGGCGATGCCGTGCGCCGCGAACAGCCGCGCCGTCACCCTGGTGTCCTCGCACAACACGACATCGGCATCGCGCAACGCGGCAATCGCGCGCAGCGTGATGTCGGCGAGGTTGCCGATCGGCGTCGGAACCAGCAAAAGTCCCGCAAGCGGGGACTTGCCGGGCGGCACGGGGTCGTCGGGGAACCCGTCTTCGGACGGAGGCTGATCGCATGGCACGCCGGACATGCTCGCTCCTGGGCGCATTCACCGCCCTGCTGCTCGCCGGCTGCGCCACCGGCCAGGGTCAGTACTATGGCGGCGACGGCGCGCCGTCGACCCTCTATCCGGGCGGCCTCGTCCCTGGCGAGACCGCCACGGTTGGCGGCGCCAGCGCCGTCGCGATCCTGGCGCCGCTGACCGGCCCCAACGCCGAGCGCGGCGCCACGCTGGTGCGCGCGGCGCAGCTGGCCCTGGCCGCGCCCGGCTCGCCGTCGCTCGACGTGCGCGACACCGGCGGCACCCCGGCCGGCGCCGCCAGCGCCGCCAGGGCCGCCATCGGAGCGGGCGACCGGCTCATCCTCGGCCCGCTGACCGCTGCGGAGACCGCCGCCGCGGCGGCTCCGGCCAAGGCCGCCGGGGTCGCCATGCTGGCGTTCACCAACGATTCCGCGCAGGCGCAGCCCGGAGTCTGGACGCTGGGGCTGACGCCGGCGCAGCAGGTCGCCCGGCTGGTCGCGGCAGCGTCCGAGCAGGGCAAGACGCGGTTCGCCGCGGTGCTGCCGCAGAACGAGTTCGGCAACGCGATGGGGGCCGCGCTGACGCAGGCCGCCGCAGCAGCCGGCGCGCCGGCGCCCGACATCCGTTTCCACGGCGACGGCAACGCCGCCATCGCGCAGGCCATGCGCGACGTGTCCGACTACGCCAACCGCCGCGGCCCGATCGACGCCAAGATCAAGGCCGACAAGGAGCTGCACACCGCCCAGGGACGCGGCGACGCGGCCGACCAGCAGCGGCGCACGGTGCCGCCGCCGCCGTTCGACGCCTTGCTGCTGGCCGACACTGGCGAGAAGCTGGCTTGGCTGTCGACCTTCCTGACGTATTACGATATCGACTCGTCGTCGGTGCGCCTGATGGGACCGGCCTTGTGGGCGCAGCCCTCGACGCGGGCCGGAGCATCGGTCGGCGGCGCCTGGTACGCGGCCCCCGACCCGGCGGCGCGCAGCAGCTTCGACGCTTCCTACGCCGCCAAGTACGGCGCGCCCCCGCCGGGGCTGGCCGACTTCGCCTTCGACGCCGCCTCGATGGCGCGGGTGATGGCGCAGTCGGGCGGGATTTCTGCTGCCTCGCTGACCCGGCCGGACGGTTTCGCCGGCGTCGACGGCGTGCTGACGCTGCAGCCTGACGGCTCGGTGCGGCGCGGCCTGGCGCTGTTCGAGGTGCATGGCGGCGGCTCCACGATGGTCGCCCCGGCGCCGGCCAGCCTCGCGCCTCCGGGCACGTAGAATGCGGTGGCGCCTGTTGCTGGCCAGCGCGGGCGTCATCGCGGCGGTGCCGGCACTTGGCCTGTTGGCGCTGGTCGGCAGCGGCATGGCGGCGGCCGGACCGGCGCTGCTGCTGTTGGTCGCTACGGCGGCGGCGGCGGCGGGACTGGCGGCAATCTGGATCGGCGACCTGGAACGGCTGAGCGAGACGCTGCGCCAGGCCTCGCTGGAGGGTGGTCCCGGCCGCGCCCAGGTCCCGCCGATCCTGCCACCGGTCGCCCGCGTCGCCCGCGGCGTCGAGCGGCTGGCGCGCACGCTGGCGGATCGCGCCAACCAGGCCGGGCGGCTGCTGCGCGCCAACGAGGCGATTGTCGACCGCCTGCCGGACCTGCTGCTGATCCTCGGCCTGGACGGCTCGGTGCGCCGCGCCAACGCCGCCGCCCGCGCCGAGCTGGGCGGCGACATGGCGGCCGTGGTGCGCCATCCCGGGCTGCGCGCGGCAATCGAGCAGGCCTACGCCAAAGGCGCCACCCAGAGCGTCGAGTTGACTCTGCCGGTGCCGGTGCGGCGCGACGTGCAGGCGACGGTGCTGGTGCTGGACCCGCCGCTGACCGGCGGCGGCCACGCCATCGCGATCCTGTCCGACCGCACCCGCGAGCGCGGGGTCGAGCGGATGCGCGCCGATTTCGTCGCCAACGCCAGCCACGAGCTGCGTACGCCGCTGGCCAGCCTGATCGGCTTCATCGACACCCTGCGCGGCCCGGCCGCCGACGACGTGCCGGCGCAGCGCCGCTTCCTCGGCATCATGGCCGAGCAGGCGGAGCGGATGAACCGGCTGATCGACGACCTGCTCAGCCTGTCGCGCATCGAGCTGACCGAGCACCGCCCGCCGGCCGAGCAGGTCGATGTCGGCGAGTTGGCGGAGCGCATCGCCGCCGCGTTCGAGCCGCAGGTGCAGGCCCGCCGCATCCGCCTGGAGCTGCGAGTCCAGCCTGGCTTGCCGGACGTCGTGGCCGATCCCGACCAGATCGAGCAGGTGCTGCAGAACCTGATCGAGAACGCGGTCAAGTACGGCCGCGAGGGCGGCGGCGTGCAGGTCGACGTCACGGTGGCGACAGCCGGCGGGCGCTGGCCGGGGCAGCCGGGCATCGTGCTGGCGGTCGCCGACGACGGTCCCGGCATCCCGCGCGCCCATGTGCCGCGCCTGACCGAGCGGTTCTACCGCGTCGACAAGGGCCGCAGCCGCGGCGCCGGCGGCACCGGGCTGGGGCTCGCCATCGTCAAGCACATCGTCAACCGCCACCGCGGCCAGCTCGCCATCGACAGCGAGGAGGGCCGCGGCAGCACCTTCCTGGTCTGGCTGCCGCAACGCCCGCAGCGCAGCGCCGGCGAAGCGCTGGCCGCGATCCAGGAACGGCTGGCGCAGGAACAACCGGCGGCGGTCGAGCGCTAAGGCTCGGCCACGCCTGCACAACACGGAGCTGCCACGATGGCCGACGCCGAGCCTGCCCCACGCCCCACGCTGCGCGGCGACTACCTGCCGCCGCCGTTCCTGATCGACACGGTCGAGCTGCGGTTCGAACTGGATGCCCGGGCGACGCTGGTGCGGTCGCGCCTGACGTTCCGCCGCAACCCCGCCCATCCCGACCCGCACGCACCGCTGCCGCTGGACGGCGAGACGCTGGAACTGGTCTCGATCGCCCTCGACGGCGCGCCGCTCGACGCTTCCCGCTACGACCGCGACGCGGCCGGGCTTGCCGTGCGCGCCATGCCGGATCGAGGCGTGCTCGACATCGTCACCCGCATCGACCCCACCGCCAACACCGAGCTGAGCGGGCTGTACGTCTCCGGCGGCAACTACTTCACCCAGTGCGAGGCGGAGGGGTTCCGCCGCATCACCTACTTCCCCGACCGCCCCGACGTGATGGCGCGCTACAGCGTGACCCTGACCGCCGACCGCGCGACCGTCCCGGTGCTGCTCTCCAACGGCAACCCGGTGGCCAGCGGCGAGGGCGAGGACGGCCGCCACTGGGCGCGCTGGGACGACCCGCACCCCAAGCCCTGCTACCTGTTCGCACTGGTCGCCGGCGACTTGGTGGCGGTGCGCGACCGCTTCACCACCAAGTCGGGCCGCAACGTGGCGCTCGGCATCTACGTGCGCCCAGGCGACGAGGACGGCTGCGCGCACGCGATGGACAGCCTGAAGGCCTCGATGCGCTGGGACGAGCAAGTCTACGGCCTCGAATACGACCTCGACATGTTCAACATCGCAGCGGTGTCGGACTTCAACGCGGGGGCGATGGAGAACAAGGGCCTCAACGTCTTCAACACCAAGTACGTCCTGGCGCGGCCCGAGACCGCCACCGACGCCGACTACGAGGGCGTCGAGAGCGTGGTCGCGCACGAGTACTTCCACAACTGGACCGGCAACCGGGTCACCTGCCGCGACTGGTTCCAGCTCAGCCTGAAGGAAGGGCTGACGGTGTTCCGCGACCAGCAGTTCTCCGCCGACATGGGCAGTGCGGCGACCAAGCGGCTGGGCGACGTGCGCCGGCTGCGGGCGGCGCAGTTCCCCGAGGATGACGGCCCGATGGCGCACCCGGTGCGGCCGGACAGCTACGTCGCGATCGATAATTTCTATACGGCGACGGTTTATGAGAAAGGCGCCGAAGTGGTGCGGATGCTGCACACGCAACTCGGAGCGGACGGTTTTCGGCGCGGCATGGACCTGTACTTCGCCCGTCACGACAACCAGGCGGTGACCATCGAGGACTTCGTGGCGGCGCTGTCGGACGGCGTCGGCGTCGACCTGTCGCCGTTCCTTGGCTGGTACGCGCAGGCCGGCACGCCGACGGTGCAGGTCAGCGACCGCTACGACGCGGCGGCGCGGCGCTACACGCTCACGCTGTCGCAGGACACCAAGCCGACGCCGGGCCAGCCCGACAAGCGGCCGCTGCCGATTCCGGTCGCGATGGCGCTGCTGGGCGACAACGGCCACGAAATCGCGGCGCGTACGCTGCTTTTAGATCGCGCGCGACAGGAGTTCGTGTTCGACGACGTGCCGGCGATGCCGGTGCCGAGCCTGCTGCGCGGCTTCTCCGCCCCGGTGCGGCTGGCCGGCCTGACGCCGGAGCGGCTGCGCTTCCTGGCGGCGCACGACTCCGACCCGTGCGTGCGCTGGGACAGCCTGCAGCAGTATGCGACCGGCGTGCTGCTGCGGATGGCGGCGGGCGACGCGGCGGGCTGGACGCTCGATCCCGGCCTCGACGCGGCGATGGCGGCGACGCTGGCGCGGGCCGACGACGACCACGCCTTCGCCGCCCAGGCGCTGGCGCTGCCGAGCGTGTCGTACGTCACCGACCAGATGGCGGTGGCCGATTTCGCCGGCGTCCACGCCGCCCGCGAGTTCCTGCGCGCCGCCCTCGGCCAGCGCCACGCGACGGCGTTGCAGGAGACCTACGACCGGCTTGCCGATGCCGGCCCATACCGGACCGACGGCACGGCAATCGGCGCGCGGATGTTGCGGAACGGCTGCCTGTCGTACCTGGCCGCCGCCGGCCCGGCAGGCATGGCGCTGGCCCGGATGCAGTTCGACGCGCAAGCCAACATGACCGACGTGCTGGCCGGGCTGGCGGTGCTGGCGGCGGGCGACGGCGGCCTGGACCGCGAGGCGGCGTTGGCGGTGTTCCACGGACGCTGGCGGCACGATCCGCTGGTGCTGGACAAATGGTTCGCCATCCAGGCCAGCAGCCCGCGGCCGCAGGCGCTCGACGACGTGCGCGCATTGTATCGGCACCCCGACTTCAGCGTGCACAATCCGAACCGCTTCCGCGCCCTGGTTGGCGCGTTCGCATCGGGCAACCCGGTGCGCTTCCACGCGGCCGACGGCGCCGGTTACGCCTTCGTGGCCGACGCGGTGATGGCGATCGACCCGATCAACGGCGCCACCGCGGCGCGGCTGGTCGGCGCGCTCGGCGCATGGCGGCGGCAAGGGGCCGCACGGGGCGCGCTGATGCGCCGGCAGCTCGAAAGGGTGCGCGACATGCCTGGCCTCAGCCGCGGCACCTCCGAAAAGGTCGCGTTGGCGCTGGCTTAGCCCTGGCGCTGGCCTAAGTTGCTTTCGGGTGTTCCAAGAAGAAGCGCAGCATCTCTCCCGAGGCGTCGGGGCCGCCGGGGTCGGTGTACGAGCCGTCGGCGCTGCCGCCCGACCAGGCGTGGCCCTCGCCATGCACCACCCACCGCTCCAGCACGGTCTTCTGCCGGGCGTCGCGGTAGCGGGTGCGGGTCCAGCCGCGGCCTCCGGGCACGCTGCCGCGGTCGAGTTCGGCACGCAGCGTGCCGGCCCCGGTCCGTTGCGCGATGACCGCATCGGCGTTGGCCGGGTTCACCGTGGCGTCGCGGTCGCCGTGGAACACGATTGCCGGCACGCACGGCCGCGTGGGGTCGCCGGCCGTGCCGAGATGACCTTGCCGCATCGCCATGAACGCCGAGGCGACGTCGTGCGCCGCCCCGCAGGCCAGGCCGGAATGCACGCCTACCGCGGCGAACAGGTCGGGGTAGGCCTCGGCCAGCACCGCCGCGGCGGCGCCCCCGGCGGACAGGCCGGCGGCGTAGACGCGCTTCGGGTCCACCTGCTGCGCCCCCATCACCGCGCGCGCGATCCCGACCAGCATCGCCGGCTCGCCGGCGTCGCGCCGCTGGTCGCCGGCGCGGAACCAGTTCCAGCAGCGCTGCGCGTTGGCGGCGCTGGTCTGCTCGGGATAGGCCACCAGGAAACCCTGCGCCGCCGCCCGCTCGTTCATCCGGGTGCCGGCGGCGAAGTCGTCGGGCGACTGCGTGCAGCCATGCAGCATCAGCAGCAGCGGCGGCGCCGGCGGCAGCGCGTCGGGGACGAACAGCTTGTAGCCGTGCTCCCCAAGCCCGTCGCGATAGGTCATCGCCAGGAACTGCCCGTCGACCGGCGCCTCGGCGCGCGCCTTGGCGGCGGGTGCGCCAGCGCCGGGCCACGCTCCCGGCGACTGCCGCGGCAGCACCTCCGCCAGCAGCTTCTGAATCGCCGGCGTGGTCTTGGCCAGTCTGTCGAGGCCCTGCTTGTCGAGACCAAACTTGCCAATAGCAGGAAGCCGCATCGCGCCCAGCAGGGCACGCTGCCATTTCTCGGTCATCCATGATCTCCGTCGCCGCCTGCCTTCCCCCGCGCTCCCACAGGGTACCGGCGATGCAAAAGAGTTACGCATCGCTTGTGTGCGGTGCAACACAACGAACCGGTAGCTGCCTTCAGGCGAGCGAGCGTGCCTTCAGCCGGGACACGAAGTTGGCGCCACGGCGGGCGGCGATCTTCCAGAACGCGCCCGGCGCGGTGGCGGCGGCTTTGATCGCCGCCACCGGGTTGCCGGCTCGCACGTGCTCGGTGACCTGATGAAACCGCGCCAGCGCCTCCATCGCTTGGCCACGTCGCTCCAGCGCGGCCAATTGCAACTTCGGCAGGGTGGTCCGCAGTTCGGCCACTACGCGGTCGTTCATCTCTTTGACGTGCTCGAACGGGTAACGCTTGCGGCCGTCCTGCGCCCATTGCCGCGACAGGGTGCCGTAGGGCTGCAAATAATAGTAGAGCGGCTCCTCCAGCAGCAGCGCGCTGCCGCCGGCCACGAAGAAGTCGAGCAGCACCAGGTAGTCGTAGCCATGGCGGGACTCCTCGCGATACGTCACGTGGCGTTCGCGGATGAAGTCGGTACGGAACACCGGCTTCAGCATGCCCAGGTCGAACGACGCCGTTGGATCGGTCTCAACCAGGAAATCGTCCAGCTCGAGCCGGCGGCTGCCGATCCTTGGCGGCCATGCGGTGCCTGCGGTCTGGCCCGCCTTGGCGTCGAACAGGTACTGGTTGTCGGACACCATGGCCACGCCGGCCGCTTCCCCGGCGTCCAGCAGGCGCTGCATCCGGTCGGCCGCGTACCAGTCGTCGGCGTCGAGCAGCGCCACCCAGCGCCCCCGCGCCGCGTCGGTCGCGCGGTTCAGCGCATGCGCCGCGCCGCGGTTCTCGTCCAGGTAGATAGGCCGGATGCGCGCGTCGCCCGCCGCCAGCTCCGCAATGACCGCCCTCGTGCCGTCCGGGGAGCAATCGTCGACGATGATGAGCTCAAAGTCCTGCTCGGTCTGGGTGAGCGCCGACTTCACCGCGACCGATAGAAAATCTGCGGCTTTGTAGGCGGGCGTGACGATGCTGACGCGCGGCTGCCCCGGAGAGTTTGAGTGTTCCATCGCCGGCAACCTGCCCAACCTCCATAGTCGCCACGCACATGCCTGCCGCGTTGAAAGCCGCGGAGTGAATGTTAGCATACTAAAGATGGTTGCAAGAGATGGTTGCAAGTTGGAGGCCAAGTGGCGTTCCCGGCGGGATTCGAACCCACGGCCCCCAGATTAGGAATCTGGTGCTCTATCCGGCTGAGCTACGGGAACCACTGCGACGCAGTTTAGTCGGCTTCACAGCGCCCTGCCAGCTTGCCAAAGTGCGACGCGGTAGAATCTTCAGTGTCACAGCAAGGCTGATCAATGGACGTAGCCATTCCCGAGACCGCCGCCGCCGCCGCGGTCCACCGGGCGACCCTGGTGCTCGACAGCCACATCGACATCCCCTGGCCGGCGGCTGGCGGCGGCGACTTCGCGACCCCGACGCGGCGCTGCGTCGACCTGCCGAAACTGGTGTCCGGCGGCGTCGCAGCGGGCTGCTTCGCGGCTTTCGTGCCGCAGGGCGGGCGCGATCCGGCTGCCCACGCCGCGGCGCTGGCGCGGGCGGAGGCCATGCTGCAGTTCATCGGCGCCATGGCTGGGGACGGCGCCCGGACCTGCGCCGGGGCCGACGCCATCGTCGCGGCGCACCGCGACGGCGTGCCGGCGGTGGTGCCGTGCGTCGAGAACGGCGCCGCCATCGGCGACGATCCGGCCAACGTGCTGCGGCTGCGCGGCCTCGGCGCGATCTACCTGACGCTGACCCATAACGGCCACAACGCGCTCGCCGACAGCTCGGTGCCGCGCGCCGACCTCGGCGACGGCCCGACCCTGCACGGCGGGCTCAGCGCGCTGGGCCGCGACGCCATCGCCGCGATGAACCGCGCCGGCATGATGGTCGACATCGCGCACGTGTCGCGCGACGGCATGGTGCAGGCCGCCGCAGCCAGCCGCACCCCGGTGGTCAGCACGCATTCGTGCATGCGGGCGTTGTGCGACCATCCGCGCAACCTCGACGACGGCCAGCTCGACGTGCTGCGCGATGTCGGCGGCGTGGCGCAGGTGACCGCGGTGCCGGCGTTCGTGGTTCGCGGCGGCCGTGCCGAGAGCGTCACGCTGGCGCATTTCCTCGACCATATCGACCACGCTGTCGCGCGCGTCGGCGTCGCCCATGTCGGCATCGGCTCGGATTTCGACGGCGGCGGCGGCGTGGTCGGCTGGCGTCACGCCGGCGAAAGCGCCGCGGTCACCGCCGGCCTGCTGGAGCGCGGCTACGACGCGCACGCCATCGGCCTGTTGTGGGGCGGCAACTTCCTGCGCGTGCTGCGCGCGGTCGAGGCCGCCGCGCAATGATCGCCGAGGTCCGGCTGCCGGACGGCGTCGCGGTCGCCCAGCTCGGCCAGGGCACCTGGCGCATGGGCGAGGGCCATCGCACCCGGGCCGAGGAGGCGGCGGCGCTGCGGCTCGGCGTCGACCTCGGCATGACCCTGCTCGACACCGCCGAGATGTATGCCGACGGTGGCGCCGAGGAGGTGGTGGCCGAGGCCATCGCCGGGCAGCGCGACCGGGTGTTCGTGGTCAGCAAGGTCTACCCGCAGAACGCCACGCGCAGCGGCACTGCCGCCGCCTGCGAGCGCAGCCTGCGCCGCCTTCGCACCGACTGCATCGACCTCTATTTGCTGCACTGGCGCGGCGGCGTGCCGCTGTCCGAGACGGTCGCGGCGTTCGAGGCGCTGCGGCAGGCCGGCAAGATCCGCCACTGGGGAGTGTCCAACCTAGACGCCGACGAGATGCAGGAACTGGCCGGGCTGCCGGACGGCGAGCGCTGCGCCACGGACCAGGTGCTGTACAACCTCGACGCCCGCGGGCCGGAGCTGGACCTGCTGCCCTGGTGCGCCGGCCGGGCGATGCCGGCGATGGCCTATTCGCCCGTGGGCCAGGGCGGCCGGATGCTTGTGCACCCGGCGCTGCGGACGGTCGCCGAACGGCACCGGGCGACGCCGGCGCAGGTCGCCATCGCCTGGACGCTGCGCCTGCCGCACGTCCTCAGCATCCCAAAGGCGTCGGAGGCCGCGCATGTGCGGGAGAACGCCGCCGCCGCGGCGATTGCGCTGACCGATGCGGACATAGCCGCGCTCGACGCGGCGTTTCCACCGCCGCGGAACAAGCAGCCGTTGCGGATGCTCTGATTAGCCAATTCGACTGTTTGCCCGCCGGGGGACTCGAACCCCCACGCCGTTGGCGACAGATTTTAAGTCCGCTGCGTCTACCATTCCGCCAGGCGGGCGCGCTTCAGCTCAGCCAAGTCACACGGACTGCTGCGGTGTGTCGCGCAAGCCGCGCGCGATGTCCAGGGCGCGGCGCAGCAGCGTTTCGCTGGCCTCCGGGGTGCGGAACGCGCTGTGCGCCGTCAGCGTCACGCGCTCCAGCCCCGCCAGCCGGTGGCCGGGCGGCAGCGGCTCCTCGTCGAACACGTCGAGCGCCGCGTGGCCGAGCCGGCCGCTCTGCAACGCCGCCACCATCGCCGTCTCGTCGACCAGCGCGCCGCGGGCGGTGTTGACCAGGATCGCCCCCGGCCGCAGCCGCGCCAGCCGCGCCGCGTCGAGGAAGCCGCGGGTCTCGTCGGTCAGCAACAGGTGCAGGCTGAGCACGTGGCTTTCCGCCAGCAGCGTGTCGAGGTCGACGAACTCGACGCCGGGGGCGGCGCGCGGCGTGCGGTTCCAGGCCAGCACCCGCATCCCGCCGCCGCCGGCGATGCGCGCGACCTCCGCCGCGATGCCGCCGAAGCCGAGCAGGCCGATGGTCTTGCCGGTGAGCTGGATGCCTTCGGTGCGCGGCCAGCCGCCGGCGCGCACGCTGCGGTGCATCTCGCCGATGTCGCGGGCGGCCGCCCACATCAGCGCGATGGCGTGCTCGGCCACCGCGGTGTCGCCGTAGCCCTTGATGGTGTGGACGGCGATGCCGAGCGCCGCCAGCTCCTCCGGGTTCATGTAGCTGCGGGCGCCGGTGCCGAGGAAGATCACGTGGCGCAGGCCGGTGACAGCGGCCATGGCGGCGGTCGGCAGGTTGCTGTGGTCGTCGAACATGAAGTCGTAGCCGGACAGCAGCCCCGGCAATTCGACGGCGGCCAGGTCGTCCTGCAGGTTGATTGCCACCGGCACGTCGTCGGGCCGCGTCACCCGGTCGAGGATTGCCGCCATCTCGGCGTTGGCGTCGGCGAACAGGCCCTTCATCGCGATCTCCGCTGTGCTGGCTGGCACCCTGGCACCCTAGCCGCATCCGTCACGGCTGCCCTAGTGTGCCGCGATGCGCCATGGCCTGCCCGCGTCGATCCTGCTTGCCGTCCTGTCCGCGTTGCCGGCGCTCGCCGCCAAGCCGCCGCCGCTCGGCAGCGACGAGCCGCCTGCGGCCACGTCCGAACTGCCGCGCCTGGGCCGCTTGCGCCCGGTGGCGAGCGGCAGCGGCTTCGTGGTCGCCCCCGGCCGGGTCCTGACCAACGCCCATGTGGTGCGTGGCTGCCGCGCGCTGCTCGCGCGCAACGCCGAGGGCCGGCGCGCGCGAGCCGGCGTGGTGCGGGCCGACCCGCGCGTCGACCTGGCGCTGGTCGACGTGCCGGCGGCGTTCGGGCCGGCGTTGGCGTTCCGCGACGGGCCGCCGGTGGAGCGCGGCGAGCCGGTGGTGACCTACGGCTTCCCACTCACCGGCCTGCTGTCGTCGGGACCGACGCTGACCACGGGCAGCGTCAGCGCGCTGACCGGGCTGCGCGACACGCCGCTGCACTACACCATCAGCGCGCCGGTGCAGCCGGGCAACTCCGGCGGGCCGCTGCTCGACGCGCAGGGTCACGTCGTCGGCGTGGTGGTGGCCAAGCTGAACGCCGCGGCGGTGGCGCAGGCGCTGGGCGGCGACATCCCGCAGAACGTCAACTTCGCCATCAAGGGCGACGCGGCGCTGGCGTTCCTGCGCGGCGGCGGGGTCGAGCCGGTGCTGGCCGACAGCGGCGGGACGGAACTGGGCGCCGCGCGGGTGGGCGAGATCGCCCACCCGGCCACCGCGTTCCTGCAATGCCTGCGCTGACCAAAACCTAGATGTACCGGCCGCTGCCGCTCGCCTCCGACGGGCGGCGGGCGATCGTGGCGCCGGTCCCGCCGCGCCCGCCCGAGGATTTTCGAGACCCGCAGGAGATGCGGCTGCGGGTGCGCTGGTGGCTGCTGCGCTGGCTGCTGCTCGGAGGCGTTTGGGGCGTGCTGGCGGTGCTGGCGTGCCTGCTGTGGTTCGCCTGGAAGCTGCCCAGCCCGTCGGCGGCGCTGGAATCGGCCCGCCGCCCGACCTTGGCGCTGGCTGACAGTGCCGGGCATGTGTTCGCGACCTACGGCGACGTGGTCGGCGACAAGGTGCATCTGGCGGACCTGCCGCACTGGTTGCCGGAGGCGGCGGTGGCGGTGGAGGACCGGCGGTTCTGGACGCATTGGGGCCTCGACCTGCCCGGCATCGCGCGCGCCGCCTGGGTCAACCTGTTGGCCCGGCGGGTGGTGCAGGGCGGCTCCACGCTGACCCAGCAGGTGGCCAAGAACCTGTTCCTGTCCAACCGCCGGACCTTTGGGCGCAAGATCCAGGAGGTGATGCTGACGCTGTGGCTGGAGCAGATCTTCACCAAGCGCCAAATCCTGGAGATCTGGCTCAACCGGGTTTACCTCGGCTCCGGCGCCTGGGGCGTCGACGCCGCCTCGCGGCTGTATTTCGGCATTCCGGCGCGGCGGATGAACTTGGCCCAGTGCGCGGTGATCGCCGGCCTGCCGCGAGCGCCGTCGCGGTTCTCGCCGCGCGTCGATCCGCAGGCGGCGGCGGCGCGCGGCCGGCAGGTGCTGGCGGCGATGGTGGCAGCGGGGAGGATCACCGCCGAGCAGGCGCAGGCGGCGGCGGCGCAGATCGCCTTCGCGCCGCGCCCGCCCGCCAAGGCCGGCTGGTTCGCCGACTGGGCGGCCGACCAGGCGCAGGCCCTGCTGCCGCCCGGCCAGGACGCGGTGGCGCGGACCACGCTCGACCGCGCCCTGCAAGCGGTGGCCGAGGCGCGGCTGCGGGCGTTGCTGGCCGGTCCCGGAGCCGCCGCCGGGGTGGAGCAGGGCGCCGTGGTGGTGCTGGACGCCGCCACCGGCGCGGTGCGCGCCATGGTCGGCGGGCGGGACTACAGGGCCGCCCCGTACAACCGGGCGGTGCTGGCGCGGCGGCAGCCCGGCTCGGCGTTCAAGGCGTTCGTCTGGCTGGCGGCGCTGGAGGCCGGCGTGCGGCCCGACGACGGCGTGCTCGACGCGCCGATCACCGTCGACGGCTGGAGCCCGGCCAATTTCGACCACCGCTTCCACGGCCGGGTGTCGGTCGAGGACGCGCTGGCCGACAGCCTCAACACGGTCTCGGTGCGGCTGATGCAGCAGGCCGGCGGCCCGGATGCGGTGGCCGCCGTGGCGCGGCGCATGGGCATCGCCGATGCGCTGTCGGACAGCCCCACCCTGGCGCTCGGCACCGCCGACGTGGGCGTGCTGGAGCTGGCCAGCGCCTACGGCGCGCTGTTCGACCGCGGCCGCCGCGCGCCGCCCACCGGCATCGCCGCGATCATCGCCGACCGGCGCGAGGTGGCGCTGCCCCGCCCGCTTCCGGCCCGGGTCGCCGACGCCAGCTTGGCCGCGATGATGGTGCGGATGCTGACGGCGGTGGTGACGCGCGGCAGCGGCCACCTGGCGGCCATCCCCGGCCGCGCGGTCGCCGGCAAGACCGGCACCTCGCAGGACTACCGCGACGCCTGGTTCGTGGGTTCGGTGTCGGGGCAGGTGGTCGCGGTGTGGCTGGGCCGCGACGACGACCGGCCGATGCGCGACGTCACCGGCGGCAGCCTGCCGGCGCAGCTGTTCCACGACATCGCCGCGGCGATCCCGCCCTAGCCCAGCAGCCGGCCACCCACCAGCACCAAGGTCGCCGCCAACAACGGCCGCAGCACCCGTTCCGGCACCCGCGCCGCCAGCAGGCTGCCGATCACGATGCCAGGCACCGACCCGACCAACAGCGAGCCGAGCAGGCCCCAGTCGACGTCGCCCATGACCCAGTGGCCGATGCCGGCCAGCAGCGTCAGCGGCACCGCGTGGGCGATGTCCGAGCCGATGATGCGGGCGACCGGCAGCCGCGGGTAGAGCAGGATCAGCACGGTGACGCCCAACGCTCCGGCGCCCACCGATGTCAGCGTGACCAGCGCCCCGAGCACGACGCCGGTCGCCACGGTCAGCGACGCGACCCGGCGCGGCGACAGCATCGCGCGGCGGGCGGCGAACGCGGTTATCCGTGCGCGCATCAGCAACGACAACGCGGTCAGCAGCAGCGCCACGCCGAGCGACACCGTCATGGCATGCTCGACCAGCGGGTTCGGACGGCCGAACCCATGCAACGCCAGCAGCGTCGCCGCCGCCGCCGGGATGCTGCCGAGCGCCATCAACAGGCTGACGCGCCACTCCACCGTGTGGCTGGCGCCATGCGCCAGCGTGCCGACCGACTTGGTTCCCGCCGCGTACAGCAGGTCGGTGCCGACGGCGGTCACCGGATGGATGCCGAACAGCAGGATCAATAGCGGCGTCATCAACGACCCGCCGCCCACGCCGGTCAACCCGACCAGCGTCCCGACGGCGAAGCCGGACATGGAGAACATCGGGTTCATGGCCGACACGTCTGGCCAGCAGACAAGTCTTGCATAAGGTCTCCCGCGAACCGCTAGGATCTACGGTTTTCTAGCGTGATTTATCATATCACCCTTTCGGAGATCGGCAATTAGGCGTGCGCGCCGCTCCGGCCGGCGCTGCGTTCCGCACCATATACCGTCCATGGACCCGATTGCGCTTTATATCCACTGGCCGTTCTGCCTGGCCAAATGCCCGTACTGCGACTTCAACAGCCACGTCCGCGAGCGCATCGACCAGCGCCGGTTCGCCCAGGCGCTGCGCGCCGAGCTGGCCTGGGAGGCCGCCCGGCTCGGCCGCCGCCCGCTGGGCTCGATCTTCTTCGGCGGCGGCACGCCGAGCCTGATGCAGCCGGACACCGTGGCGCTGCTGATCGAGGATGCGCGGCGGCTGTTCGAGCCGCTGCCCGGCATCGAGGTCACGCTGGAGGCCAACCCCACCAGCGTCGAGGCGAAGCGGCTGGCGGCGTTCGCGCAGGCCGGCGTCAACCGGGTCTCGCTGGGCGTGCAGAGCCTCGATCCGGCGGCGCTGCGGATGTTGGGCCGCGAGCACTCCGCGGCGCAGGCGGTGGCGGCGCTGGGGCTGGCCCGGCGGCTGTTCCCGCGGGTTTCGTTCGACCTGATCTACGCGCGCCCGGAGCAGTCCGTGGCGGCGTGGCAGGCCGAGTTGCGGCAGGCGCTGGCGTTGGCCGCCGATCACCTGTCGCTGTACCAGCTCACCATCGAGCCTGGCACCGCGTTCGAGGCGCTGCACCGGCAAGGCCGCATCGCGCTGCCCGACGATGACACCGGGGCGGCGCTATACGACGCCACGGCCGAGGCGGCGGCCGGGTACGGGCTGCTGCCGTACGAGGTCAGCAACTACGCCGTTCCCGGCGCCGAGAGCCGGCACAACCTGGCCTATTGGCGCTACGGCGAGTACGCCGGCATCGGCCCCGGCGCGCATGGCCGCGTCGCGGTCGGCGGCGAGCTGCTGGCGACCCGCCGCCACCGCGCGCCGGAGGCTTGGGCAGCGCGGGTCGAGGCGCAAGGCCATGGCTCCACGCACGAGGAGCCGGTCGGCCAGCGCGACCGGGCGCGCGAGATGCTGCTGATGGGCCTGCGGCTGGCCGAGGGCATCGCCGAGCCGCGCTTCCTGGTCCGCACCGGCTTGGCGCTCGACGCCGCGATCGACGGCGAGGTGCTGGCACGGGCGGTAGAAGCGGATTATCTGGTGCGCGGCGACGGCGTGCTGCGGGCCACCCCGGAAGGCCGCAAGCGGCTGGATGCGCTGCTCGGCGCGCTGGTGTTATGATATCGAAAACATCCGAGGCCCGCATGACCGCACGCCTGATCGCCGCCGCCGTTGCCGCAACCCTGGCGGCGGCGCCGGCCACGGCGAATGCCTCGGAGTACGTCCGCGACCCGGCGAAGGTCCACGCCGGCCGTTATGCAGTGGAGCCCGAACACACCGAGGTGCTGTTCGCGATCTCGCATTTCGGCTTCTCGACCTATTACGGCCGCTTCGCCGAAGCCAGCGGCACGCTGTTGTTCGACCCCGCGACGCCGGCCAATAGCACGCTGGCGATCTCGGTCCCGGCTGGCACGGTGTCGACCGCCAGCGAGAAGCTCAACGGCATCCTCAAGAGCGTGGGGTGGTTCGAGGCGGCGCAGTTTCCGGCGATGACCTTCAGGTCGACCAAGGTCACGGTGACCGGGGCCGACCGCGGCATCGTCGTCGGCAACCTGACGCTGCGCGGGGTGACCCGGCCGTTAACGCTGGAGGTGAGCTTCGACGGCGCCGGCGTCGATCCGGCCGACAGCAAGTACACCATCGGTTTCGACGCCACCGGCACGCTGAAGCGCTCCGATTTCGGTATCAGCACATTCACCCCGTTCATCGGCGACGAGGTGCGGCTGATCCTGAGCGGGGCGTTCGTCAAGCAGGACTGATCCAGCGGCGTAGAACGCCTGCGCTGCGGTGTCCAGCGTGTGCAAGGCGGCGCGGCAGGCTTGCGGGTCGGGCGACAGCAGGGCGAACCGCCAGCCATCGCCGTCGCCAGTCTTCAGTACGCTGTCGATCCGGGCCGCGAGGTCGATTGCGGCTCCGTCCGGTTGCGGCACGACGCGGTCCGCCACCGCCCGCAGCGTGTCCAGCCGCCCGGCATCGAGCGCGCCCGCGGCTTGCCTCGGCGTCGCCAGCCCAGCCCAGGCGCGGCGCCGTCAGCCGGATCGCGTCGTCGAGCGCCGTTCAGGGTCGGCGCATTTCCTCGCGGCGCATCGGCATCCGGTCGATGGCTGCGAGGATTTCGGCGATTGGCAGCCGGTCGCGGCGCAGCTTGACGCCGCCGTCCTTGCCGACCAGCAGCGTCACGGCGGGTCCGTCGGCCCGCAATCCCAACCCAGCCAGCAGCGCCGCGGTGGCTGCGGCGTCGAGCGGCACGCCTTCCCGCTTGCCGCGCCCCGCCACGACCGTGAACATCACCACCTGACGCTCGGCCAGGGCGGCCCGGGTCGGCGGCCGGGACAGTTCCCGCGCCAGGGTTAACGCCGCGGGATCGACGGGATCTGGCGCCACCAGCACCACGGGACGGCTGCGCCCGACTTCCGCCGCCAAAGGGCTGCTTGCGCCCTGGGCCGTCGCCGCAGCCAACGCCGTGGTTGCTGCAACCAGCAGGCAGTGTCGGAGCATTGGCGTGTCCTCCCGAACGCCGCAACCCGGACGCTCCGGCGACCGTTACGCAAGCATGGCCGAGCCGGTTGCCACGCCGATTGCGCCCGTGCTGGGCAACGAACTGGCCCGCTTGGCCGTGGCCGACGGCACCCGGCGCTACTTCGCCGAGCGCCGCGACCGCATCGGCCCGTTCGTCGACCGCCATTTCTCGCTGCGCGGCGCGCTGCGGCTGCACCGGGCGGCGCTGGGCTGGGACATCCTGAAGGCGCCGCTCAACCTCAGCCTGGCCGGACCGCAGATCGCCTTGCGGCTCGCGTCGGCGATCGCGGGGCGCGTCGGCGCGCCGAGCCTGGCGCGCCGGCTGCGCCGCTCCATCCTGCTGGAAACCGCCGTCGCGAGGGAGGTGACGTGGCTGATCCACACCGAGCTGCTGGAACTCCCGTACCGGCAGCGCCGCCGCGTCGCCGACCATGACGCATTGGCTGCCAGCATCCTGGCGACGCCGCAGCTTGAAGCGGCGTTCGCCGAACTGGCACGGCGCAGCGACGACCCGGCGTTCGCCGAACGGCTGCGCCGTGCGGTGGCGGAATACGCGGTGAGCCGCGCGGCGGCGGCGGAGATCACCACCGGGCTGCTCAGCCTCGGCGCCGGGGCGGTGGCGCTGAACAAGTTGACGCCGGGAGCCGCCTCGCTCGGCCCGACGCTGGCCGCGATCATCGCGCAGCAGACGGCGGTGGCGGCGTTCCCGTTCGGCGGCTGGCTCGGCGGCATCTGGTACGCGCTGTTCCCGGCGCGGCCGTCGGTCGAGCTGATCTCGTATACGACCGGCGGGCTGATGCTCGCCGCCACCACCTTCGCGGCCTTCGCCGGCATCGTCGCCGACCCGATCCAGCGGGCGCTGGGCCTGCACCGCGCCCGGCTGCGGCGGATGGTGGCGGCGCTGGAGCGCCAGTTCTTCGAACCATGGGCGCCAGGATTCGCGGTCCACGACCACTACGTCGCCCGCCTGCTCGACCTGTTCGACATCATCGGCGCAGCGGTCCGCCTGTCGCGGCCGTGACCAGCTTCCCGTCGCGGCGCCCGGCACCATGTCATTGCCATGGATAACCTGTCCTCGCTCAGCGCCCTGCCCCGCCCGCCGGTCACCGCCCGGCAGCGCAGCCAACTCGAAGCGTTCCTGGTGCTCCGGCGCAACACGCTGGAGCTGTGGGGCGACGCCGCCTACGAGGACGAGATCCTGTCCGGGCGCTTCCTGGGACGCGAGCAGCTGATGCTCAACCAGCCAGAGGCCATCCGCCACGTGCTGGTCGCCAACCACGCCAACTACGGGCGCAATGCCGCCACGCACCGGGTATTGCAGCCGCTGCTCGGCGGCGGGCTGTTCCTGGCCGAGGGCGAGCCGTGGAAGCACCAGCGCCGCACCGTGGCGCCCGCGATGGCGCCACGGATGATGCCGGTGCTGGCGCGCCACGTCGTCACGGCCACCGCCGTCACCGAAGCCGCGCTGGCCGGCGAGCACGGCGTGGTCGAGCTGCTGCCGCATTTGCAACGGCTGGCGCTGCGGATCGCCGCGCAGTCGATGTTCTCGCTGGAGGCGGCGGAGTTCGGCGGCGCCATGCGGGCCAAGCTGATGCAGTACGGGCTGCGGTTCGCGCGGCCGGGCGTGCTCGACCTGGTGCTGCCGAAGGGCATGACCTCGCCGCTCGACCGGGGCCGCGCCGCGTTCCGCCGCGAGTGGCTGCAGCTGATGGACCGCATCATCGACCGGCGCGAGCGCCAACCCCTGGCGGAAAGTTCGGCCGCCGAAGGCCAGCCGCGCGATCTGTTCGACATGCTCGCGACCGCGCGCGACCCGCAGACCGGCGCCGGGTTCAGCCGGGCGCAGTTGCGCGACGAGATCTCGACCATGATCATCGCCGGGCACGAGACGACGGCGGTGACGCTGTTCTGGGCCTGCTACGTCGCGGCCAAGCTGCCGGCGCAGCAGGACCGCATCGCCGCCGAGGTCGCCGGCGTCGACCTGTCGGCGGACAACGCGGCGGCGGCGCTGAAGGGCTTGGTTTGGACCCGCGCGTTCATCGACGAGGCGCTGCGGCTGTATCCGCCGGCGTTCCTCATCGTGCGCGTGGCCAAGGCCGCCGACGAGATCGCCGGCCGCCGCATCGAAGCCGGCACCGTGGTCAGCGTCTCGCCCTGGGTGCTGCACCGTCACCGGCGGCGCTGGGACGCGCCCGACAGCTTCGACCCGACGCGCTTCCTGCCGGGAGCGCCGCCTCCCGCGCGTTACGCCTACTTGCCGTTCGGCGCCGGGCCGCGCATCTGCGTCGGCGCGCAGTTCGCGCTGACCGAGGCCGTGCTGGTGCTGGCGCGGCTGCTGCAGTCGTTCCGCCTGGAGCTGGCCGGGCCGGGCTGCGTGGTGCCGCGCGGCTACGTCACCACGCAGCCGGACCGCCCGGCCCGCTTCATCCTTTCGCGCCGGCGGGCGGCTTGACGACGCTGCGGGTGGCCGACTTCCCGCGTCCGCCGGCGATCGAGCCGGAGCGGCGGCGCATCCGCATCGTGCTCGGCGGCGAGACCGTGGCCGACACGATGGCCAGCTTCCGCATCCTGGAGACCACGCACCCGCCGACCTACTACCTGCCCGCCACGGCGTTCCGGCCGGGCGTGCTGTCACCTCGCCCGCGTTCCAGCTTCTGCGAGTGGAAGGGCGCCGCGCAGTACTTCTCGGTGTCCGGCGGCGGGCGGATCGAGGCCGACGCGGCGTGGGGCTATGCCGACCCGGCGCGCCCCTATGCGGCGCTGCGCGACCATGTCGCGGTGTACGCCGGACGCATGGACGCCTGCCTCATCGACGACGAGCAAGTCGTGCCGCAGCCGGGCGGCTTCTACGGCGGCTGGGTCACGCGCGACCTGATCGGCCCGTTCAAGGGAACTCCCGGCACCGAGTTCTGGTGAGCGCCACGCTGACGATCTCCCGTCAGCCCCCGTTGATCATTGCGAAAACCTTGCCGTGATCGCCCCTGGCTTCCGCATTGCGATGCAGCTTGACCCGCTCGACCAGGATTTCCGGGGCCGAGCCGTCTGCGGCGAACAACGCCATGCTCTCGCGAACATACTCGTCAAGCGGCATTGCGCGCGGGTTGGACCGCTGGCCCGGCGTAAGGTCGGTGGCCACCAGAGGCGGGGCAAGCTCGATCATCCGCACCGAGGTTTCGCGCAACAAGAAGCGTAGCGACTGCGTGTAGGAGTGCATCGCCGCCTTGGTGGCGCTGTAGGTCGGGGTGTCGGCCCGCGGCACGAACGCCAGGCCCGACGTCACGTTCACGACCGCCGCCGCCGGCTGCCGCCGCAGGTGCGGCAGCAGGGCTGCGGTGAGCCGGATCGGACCGAGCAGGTTGATCGCTATCGTCGCCTCGCAATCCGCGAGATCGAACGGCTCGGCCAGCGCGTCCTCGACCTTCATCATGCCGGCATTGTTGATCAGGACGTTCAACGCCGGGTGGTCGTGCGGAACCCGCTCGGCAAAGGCCCGGACCGCTGCCGGATCGGCGACATCGAGCACCACGGAGGTCATTCCGTGATTGGCGGCGACCACCTCGGCGAGCGGCTCGGCGCGACGCCCGGCGACGACGACCTGGTTGCCGGCGGCATGGAACGCCTCGGCCAAGCCCCGACCGATTCCCGAGCCGCCACCGGTTATGAGGATGGTGTTGCCGGTCATGTTCATGCTGTTCTCTTGCTGCCTGGCCCGTCACAGGGTCGGGTCGACTCGATGCAATCGTTACCAGTAATCGGTAGCAAGAATCGAAAACATTTTACGTCTATGATTTATCCACCACTTGAAAATCAAAAGACTCTATATCAAACGAGTAGACATGAGTATCATAATCTTTATTGTCATAATCCCGCCAATCAACAATGAGGTCCACTGATTGTCCGGAGCGTTTAAGTTGAATGATACTTGACCCTTTCGCCTCACCATCCAATCTTTCGACATGCTTTCCGTCTTTATTTGCGCTTTTAACTATCATTTTAATCGTAATAGCGTATTTTGTATCGTTATCGATATTAATACAGATGTTATTAACTTGTGCCTCAAAGTATCCTTCAGATAAATGCATCGAAATTAGGTTTGCGCCATGAAGCTCAGTACTTTCGATTATTGACTTTAAAGACATTTTACTACTCCGGACGTAGATGTGATGGTTTACTGCCGTCGGGAACTGGGCGGCCGCCTTTGTCAAGATACATGTCGCCCTTACCAGTTTCGGCGGGATTTCGCACGTGATAATGATCCCTGCCACGCCAACCTGATATTCCCGTTGTACCTTTGTCGAATTCGATGATCTGTTTGGTTTGAGGATTGACGAACCTACGGTGGCCAGCGGCAGCAGCTTTAGGATGGCTGATTTCCGTCCAACCCTGCTCTAGCAGCTCGTCAGGCGACGCCGGCAAAGACAAACTTTGCAATTCGTCTTGCTTGACAGCTTCCCCAGGGGATTTTCGATGATTGCGGTAGTTCCGGCATTGCTGCTTGACGGCAGTTGAACGTCAGGCAGAGCCTGCTTCACGCCGGCTCCGATGAGGGCGCGCGCCGCTGCCGCCGGTCCTCCTACGATGCTGGCAGCTACGACGCCAACTACTGCCTCAACGGGGTAGACGGGCCTGATTGCATCACGCTTGAGATCGGGAGGCTGCTTGCTTTTCTCGACGGCTGCCACGGTCGCCGGATCGCGGGCACGCTCCACCGCATCGGCGACGAAGCGCGGGCACTGCGAGACGCCGACCGCCTTGATCGCCTCTGCAAGCTTTCCGGCCGCCTCGCGAAGGTCACCCTGGCTGGTTGCATAGCGAGCGCCGGCAGCGGCACGATATAGGTTGATCGCGACGGGATCGGCGGCGTTACGGCCCAAAAATTGGGGTGCAAATGCCGTCAGACCGAGCTGGGTCGCCCCCATTCAAGCCGTGATCGCCTCTTTCAGGCGAGGCAGCGTGCCAGTATGGAATTGCCCTTCGACCATGCCACGCTGCCCGGCCGGAAGCGACGCGACCGCGCCATAGGCGAGCGCTAGGACTCGGTCTGGCACGCTTTTACCGATCACCGATGGATCGGGGCCCTCTGGCTTGCCTTTACCGGGCGCTGTCCCACTGCCGAACCACATATGATGCTGCCGACCCTGATCTTCCCAACTCATCTGCCAGCACCATCGCTACAGGATAATATTCCTAGAACAAACAGGGTCCATTGTCAATGCGGCCGATCTCGGGCTCCGGGGCGTGACACACCGCGCGATCTCGGCATAGGTTTCGGCAAAGCATAAACCTTGAGGAAACCCACCATGGGCTTGGCGTCCGCATACCGCACGATGGCGCTTGCCGCCTGCATCGCCTTGGCCGGCCACGCCGCCTGGGCCGCGACGCTGACCCTCTCCTGCGGCTCGGTCGGGCAGGAAGCCCGCGAGTGCCAGGACGAGAGCAACGTCTGGGCGGCCCGGACCGGCAACACCGTCAAGGTGGTGGGCGCGCCGCAATCGGCCACCGAGCGGCTGGCGCTGTACCAGCAATACCTCGCCGCCGGGTCCAGCGACATCGACATCTACGAGATCGACGTGATCTGGCCCGGCGTGCTCGCCAGCCACCTCGCCGACCTGACCGGCAAGGTCGACGCCGCGACCCTGGCCGCGCATTTCCCGTCCATCGTCGCCAACAACACCGTCGGCGGCAAGCTGCTGGCGCTGCCGTTCTTCACCGACGCCGGCCTGCTGTACTACCGCAGCGACCTGCTGGAGAAATACGGCTTCAAGCCGCCCAAGACCTGGGCCGAGCTGGAGGCCGCGGCGCGCGCCGTCCAGGAGAAGGAGCGCGCCGCCGGCCATGCCGACATGCAGGGCTTCGTCTGGCAGGGCAAGGCGTACGAGGGACTGACGGTGAACGCGCTCGAATGGGTCGCCTCGTCGCAGGGCGGCGCCATCGTCGACGCCGACGGCCACGTCACCGTCGACAACCCGCACGCCGCCCAGGCGCTCGACCGGGCCGCGGGGTGGGTCGGCACGATCTCGCCGAAGGGCGTGCTGAACTACACCGAGGAGGAGACGCGCGGCGTGTTTCAGTCGGGCGCCGCGGTGTTCATGCGTAACTGGCCATACGCCTGGGCGCTCGGCCAGAGCGCCGGCAGCCCGGTGCGCGGCAAGGTCGGCGTGTCCGCGTTGCCGGCCGGCGACGGCGGCGTCAGCGCCGCGGTGCTCGGCGGCTGGCAGATGGCGGTGTCGAAATATTCGAAGAACCAGGATGCCGCGGTTGACCTGGTGAAATACCTGTGTAGCGCCGAGTTGCAGAAGGACCGGGCCATCCGTTTCTCGCAGAACCCGACCATCGCGGCGCTGTACAAGGACCCGCAGGTGCTGGCCGCGGTGCCGTTCTACGGCGAGCTGTACGACGTGTTCACCCACACCATCGCACGCCCCTCGCGCGTCGCCGGCCCTCGCTACGCGCAGCTTTCCTCGGCGTTCGAAGCGACCGTGCATGAGGTGATCGCGTCCGGCGGCGGAGCCGCGCCGAAGCTGGCGACGTTGCGGACCAAGCTGGAGCGCATGAGCCGCAACGGCCACTGGTGAAGCCGGGGCCGAACCGCGCCCGTGCCCGCGCCGCCTGGCAGTTCCTGCTGCCTGCGATGCTGGTGCTGTTGTTGGTGGCGGGCTTCCCGCTCGCCCGCACCATCGAGCTGAGCTTCACCGACGCGCGGCTCGGCGAGTCCGCCTGGTCGTGGATCGGCCTCGACAACTACCGCACGGTGCTGGCCGATCCCGGCTGGTGGAGTTCGGTCGGCAACACGCTGTTCTTCGCCGCGGTGTCGGTGGCTATCGAGACCGTGCTGGGCATGGCGTTCGCGCTGGCGATGGACACGCACCTGCCCGGACGCGGCCTGGTCCGCGCCGCGGTGCTGGTGCCGTGGGCGATCCCGACGGTGGTTTCGGCGCAAATCTGGAACTGGATGTTCAACGACGTCTACGGCGTGCTCGACAAGCTGCTGTTGGGTGTCGGCGTGATCCGCCAGCCGATTGCCTGGACCGCCGACCCGCACTTCGCGATGGCGGCGATCATCCTGGTCGACGTGTGGAAGAGCACCCCGTTCATGGCGCTGCTGTCGCTGGCCGCGCTGCAACTGGTGCCACAGGACCTGAAGGAGGCGGCGGCGATCGACGGACTCGGGCCGGTGGCGACGTTCTTTCGCGTGACGTTGCCGCTGATCCGCTCGGCGCTGCTGGTGGCGGTGATCTTCCGGCTGCTCGACGCGCTTCGCATCTTCGACGCGATCTACGTGCTGACCGGCAACAACGAGAGCACCATGTCGATGTCGGTCTATGCCCGGCGCGGCCTGATGGACTTCCAGGACGCCGGCGGCGGCTCGGCGGCGGCGACGCTGCTGTTCCTGACCGTGGCCGTGCTGATCGCGCTGTACCTGACGCTGGCGCGCGGCACGCTGTCGCAGGAACAGGCGTGAGGCGTCGTGGCTTCACCGTAGGCCGGGCAGCCTTTTTCCTGCTGCTGGGCGTGATGCTGGCGTGGACGCTGTTCCCGTTCTACTGGGCCGTCGTGTCCTCGCTGAAGACCGGCAGCGACCTGTTCGGCGCGGCGCTGCTGCCGCCCGCGCCCACGCTGTCGAACTACCGCGACGCCTTCGCCGGGCAGCCGTTCGCGCTCGACATCCTGAACTCGGTGATCGTCGCCGGCAGCGTGGTGCTGATCTCGCTGGCGGTGTCGTCGGCGGCGGCGTTCGCGTTCGGCCGCATCGACTTCAGGGGCCGCCGGCTGCTGCTGCTGACCATCCTCGGCGTGTCGATGTTCCCGCAGGTGGCGGTGCTGTCCGGGCTGTTCGAGCTGATCCGCGCCCTGGGCCTGTACAACACCCGCACCGGGCTGATCCTGTCGGACATGATCCTGACGCTGCCGTTCACCATCTGGACGCTGACGACGTTCATGCGGGCGCTGCCGAAGGAGTTGGAGGAGGCTGCGGTGATGGACGGCGCCGGGCCGTGGACGGTGCTGCTGCGGGTGTTCCTGCCGCTGCTGGCGCCGGCGCTGGCGACCACCGGGCTGCTGGCGTTCATCGCGGCGTGGAACGAGTTCCTGTTCGCGCTGACCCTGACGCTGGACCGCGCCCGCACCGTGCCGGTGGCGATCTCGCAGATTTCCGGCGCGTCGGAGCACGAGTTGCCATGGGGCGTGGTGATGGCGGCCTCGGTGGTGGTCACGGTGCCGCTAATTGCGCTGGTGCTGCTGTTGCAGCGGCGGATCGTGGCCGGGCTGACCGCTGGCGCGGTCAAGGGATAGTGGGTAAAATCCGACGAATAGCATCCGAAGAACAGGTCCACTCGTGGTGGAAATCGGACAAACAGCACTCAGACAAAAGGGCGGATGCATTCATTTTGGGCATATTGTAGTGGAACGAGCCATGACAAACATCGAGCTTCTAAATGGCGTTTCATGGCATCTTGAGTGCATGGTTCTGGCTGCCGGAGCAATCGACAATTTCCGTCCGCCAGCAGACGGGTTTCAGATGCGAATGCACTATTCGCTTTATCTTACCAACTTGATGTCAGCGATTGATATGGTGTGCGAAAGTTACGGTAATCCCTTTCAAACGGCTTTGAAAGACGGTCTAAGGACGTCTAATTTTTCGGGAACCGATGTTCTCGGTTACATACGTGAGCTTAGAAACGGTGTTCTTCACCGAGGTACAGATCCTACCAGCGACGGCGTAGTCGTCGACGGCATCGTCTGTGCGATGGCTCCGCCTACTGTGCAGAATCGTAGTGGCTCTCTTAGCTATGCTGCGCCAGCTCCCTTGCTACGAGACATATTTGTCCATTGCGAAGTCACTACGAAGCCAATAATCGAACACTTTCTTGAGTCAGGCTTCGAGGAAATCGCTTCGGTGAAGCCAGAAAGGTTGCTTACTGACTTACTTATTACCATCGAAGCGGCTCCGCATGTGCCTAGTTGGGCAAAGACGATGGCGCGCGAACACATACATATAGAGCCGAACGTACTTGCCGATGCCCAAAATCACTACATCGAGAAATTGCGGGGACTGCTCAAGCTATCTGGCGGCCAGCGAATTGCCTAAACAAATTTCTCCAATTCACTTGCAGCGAGTGCCTCTTGAGTTGGAGGTCTACAATGGGTCGAGTCCGGCTATGGCCAGCTCCTCGGCTAAGTTACAATCGACATGATGCAATTCACTAGCAGCCTGTCGGAGTGAGGTTCGGGCGATGTCGCGCAACCCGGTTGGAAATCATGGCCGCTAACGGCCCAGCAATCGCTTGTAGCGGTCGCAACGGCTGATCACCGCAGTTTCCGCGGTGCA
>JAABUY010000510.1_pt1 | contig 66363 bp, 41 predicted proteins | sample 5560271 | NCBI WGS metagenome assembly JAABUY01 (sample SAMN10711886, study PRJNA513374) | rock metagenome | isolation source: Antarctica rocks | place: Antarctica: Victoria Land, University Valley | reverse complement strand
ATTTTTAAGTGTAAATACTGTCTTGTTGTATGGACTTGAACAAAGTATTTAATTAAGTTGATAGCATTGTTATTTCACTATAGTTACTCATAAATTTTGTACAGATGATAAAAATATATATTCATAATAATTCTGTCTATTCAGATTTACAGAAATAAGTGTTTAGTTGTGATTTTAACATCAAAATGCTGTTGTTTGAGCTTGATTTTGAAGAAGTTTCAAAAAAAAAGTTGCGTGAGTGCTGGAGTCAACTTTGTAGGATCCGCTGTAGCTTAAGGTACTTTGTACCTGGTAAGGTAGATCCGGAGCTTTTAATAGCGCGGCTCCGGAAGTTACCCTGTGGAGGAAACATGTCCGAATCATCCTCATCCACATGCTCGTACAATTCCGTCCATACAAACACACTTGGGGGGTACTCGCGGACAGACTCCAGACATATTACTGTAATACCTTACTACCTTAGGTATTACTGAAAACGCGTGGGGAAATAGCCGGCCTGGACAATGTTGAGAACATCTGGCTCGACGTCCGAGGCCAAACGAAGTGTGTACCTTATATACCTGGACCTTATACGAAGTTACCGGGGACCACAACGACATCTCAACAGCCGTAAGGGAGTTGAAGCTTCCTATCATAACACTTATCCGCATTCATTGGCATCGTCGGACTGTTCTGGTATGAAAATCTTAGAGGTACAAATAACAATGGGGGGAAAAACCAACGCTTCCCGGGGTAAAGACTATATTTGGTTGTCGTCCCGCTTCACTGCAGGTAAAACTACCTACCTACCTAGGTAGCAACACACTCTGTGCCATTTGGCCCTGCCTCTGGAGCCGGTGCTGCCTCGGCACCTGGCAGGTCGCTGTGCCTCGACCTGCTACTCTCCCTTCGTGGTTGATATTGGTCGGGCCCGCCTGTTCGTTTGATTACTTGTGCGACATGTGATTGTGCATCTTCTCCGTCCGCTGCTGCTCATCAACTTGCGTCAAGAGCGAAAGATCTCCTCCTGCCTTGGCTCCGCGTTCCCGACATCTTCGTCCTTTTTCCTCACATCCATTCCTGTCTTTCCAAATCTCATAGGTCTGCGATATTGAGTCTCTATCTGTCTCAGGTCGACGATTCCCAGTCAATTCTCAGGTCGCCTTTATATTTAACTTGAAGTGCCGATTTCCTGTCCCTCAACACTTCTCTTTGCTCTGTATGATACGGCCTTGACGGCATCCGTACCTGAAGCTACACAGGTACCGGGACAGATGGAGAAGAACGAGGTCACCCGTCATGCCACGGAGAGATCAAATCTGAGTGAAACAAATGCTGCACCAGGATCAGGGAAAGGCGCCAAGGTGAATGGTCATTTTCAAAGGTTTTGGTTGCTATACATTGGTGTTTGTGTCGTTGTTGTTTTGGTGATTACCCTGCCACTGTAAGTCCTTGAATACTCGCACGTTTAGGGGTCAACCTGTGGGGATATGGATACCACATATACTGATCACTAGTGATGTAAAGCGTACTCGTAGGGTTCCCCCACATCGCACAGAGCAACGTCAATGATTCGACTCTCGAAATCCAATCCATGATCATTACGGACCCGACTGCTCATTCGCTCCACTTGCAACAGCATAGCGTCATTCGAAGCAGCAGCTCATACCATCCGTTACTCGACGCCTTCAACGCCACACTTTCCTTAAGGGATGACAAGCTTGGCAGAAGCCCCTTCGCGAGTGTAGAGCTGCCGGCTGTGCATGCCACGGCAGAAACCCCCGTCGATGTCGACCAGACCGTTCAGATCGCGAATCTGGACCAATACGGCGATTTCGTAAAGGTGGTGCTCGCCTCGGAGAAGTTCAAGCTGGCAGTCGATGGTAAGACTGGTCTTCATCAAAGCGGGTTGCCAGCGACAAGCGTTGACTATAACAAGGTAGTCACTTTGAAGGGTATGCTTCACGTGCTGGCAAGCAACTATACCTGTGCTAAGTTCATCGCCGCCATGCAGGGCTGAACGGGCTGAAAGGCTTCAACGTCACATCGTTCCAGATTCTGCTGACAACGGCCGATGATGGGGTAAACATGGTTGGCAAGGTCTACATTCCCAATCCTTCTATCATGACGATGGAGATGGTCAGTTCTGCATGTCCATCACGACTAGCGACCAAGTCTTGCTTACGACTAATAGGGCAACGTCACGATGAAACTTTTCGTAGATGGAGCCCTTATCGGCACCTCCGTCATCAACAACCTTACGCTGAAGCCCGGCAACAATACAGTCGATATGCGCTCAACCACGAACCAGAGCTTAGTGTTACAGAAACTCGCGAACTATAAGGACGGTATTCTACCGGTGGACGTCGTAGGGGATGGCAGTGTCTATCGCGGCCAATATTTAGTATACTACAAGCAGGCCTTGGCATCCAACAAACTTCGTGTGGACCTTAACGTTGGGAGTGCATTGAGGGCCGTAGGGCTCGGGGCGGTCGCAGGTGCTGCGGGCAATGGCACTGCATAGCATTCCGCCACATTTCATCAACCAATACCTTGTTGATCCTCTTGTCCCGCGTTGTATGAATTACGCAGATGTGGATTTTTAGATGGCGAAGCTCCTGGTGGGCTTATATTAGGGTCAATTACCTACCTATGAATATCGACATGACATATTATTCGTCGGCAAGAAAAAGTCGGCTCGCAAACCTTTCGGGAGATGCAAGCCGGCTGGTCTGTCAGGCTATGCGGCGAAACAGTTCAAGGGCAAATGTTTGGTGAAGAGCTTCGAGAAACAAAGGCTGGTTTCATGGTGTTACCGACATTGGCGATCCAAACATTTCCACGAATCCCGTCGTACCACCGGCCCCTCAACTGACAGCACCCTCTCACCATGTTCTTGCCGTTCCAAGTACCACAAAACATAGGTGAGTGGAGTTATCCTTCGTTCCATGTTGGACTCCTTTGACTCAGCCTGCGACTCATCAGATCGATGTCCAACCCTCTCTATTACTTCTACAAGACTTTGACACAGCACGTGGTAATGATATGGCCCTCTCAGGATTCAGCCATCAGTCTCGCACTGCCTTCCGTTGTGCTACGATCGCTCCGAACGATGCACGCTGTGATCTTCTCCTTCTCACTCTCACAACCTCGACTTAAGCAAGCTGAAATCCTTCCTGGTCGCCCTGATCGTTAACCTGCAAAGTTTTATTGGTTCACCCTGCGATGAGCATTTATCGTCCTTAGCTCAACATGAGAACTCCCCTCTCCGCAAGCCTTCCCAGCCTCGCCGCTCTCCTCATCATGGCAGTCTCGACGACAGCTTCTCCAGCTCCAGGTCCTGGCAACCCCCTAACCCGTGCAGTACGCTCCACCCCTTTGCCCACCCATCCCTTCCACCATCAGATCCTGACAAAGTTCATTCGCAAACAGCGCTTCAACTGCCCTCTCGACCCTTCCCCTGCCGGCATTAGCAATTGGCTCTATCGCGACCTCTACTCCTACTGCACGTCCGGCAACGTCGATTGCGATTGTTATCCCTCCAACACCAACCCTGCCGGACCTCCGAGTCGGGTTGCCCATCTCAACGTCAACCGGTACGAGGTCATTTGCCGCCGACCGACTTTCACGAGCAGCGACAACCTACAGATGATAGCGGCGTTGAACGTATGTCGGGAGTCGTGCATGTGCTACGGTGGTCCCGTGGAGAACTGGTTGCGACATCCGCGCGGGCCGAACTTTGTGGGGCCGTGGCTCCCCTTGGCCGGTGTACAAGCGGCATCAGGACCGCCGGCCGAAAAGCAGCTAACGGCCGCTTAAGGGCTAACACATCAGCGATAGACGTAACAAGTAAGATGAGGGGCCCAAGGGTTATGATCGATTAGCTTGGTTTAGTAGCGCAGTCCTGGCTCAGATTGACGTTTGACGACTTTCACGAAGCAAGATGGATTTCATCAAGTGACCGGTCATCTCGTTGCCCACCGCCTAAGCCCTCCATGCCCTCCTCCACCACCCCGAGATTGATCCTCACCCAATGCACATCCCACCCGTACCGAGCCCCTGACCTCGCACAAACCGCCCGACTGGCCCTGTTGTCCCCGTGCACATCCGCATGGCCTGCGTACCCATCCTCTTCACCCTCAAACCACGTGCCGTAATCCCCGCGTCGCAACAGCCGACGCATGACCGCCTTTGCCAGCCCGAGACCTCGCCAGGGGGGTTCGACGTGCAGGGCATTGACACTGCCGTCGACGCCGAGGAACCCCCAGGCAACGATCTGTCCCCGGTCCGCGGCTTCCACGTCCGGACCATCATCGGTGGCGGTAGGTGTCGTAAAGACGGCCATACCAGCTAGTTCTGCCAACGTCGACACCGTCCGCCGGATCTCACTTCTCTGCCTCACAAGCTCCAACGCTTCTGATGGCACATGGCCAAACTCGAAGCCGGTGGGCAACTCGGATTTCCCGTCAACAAGATCGGTCACATCCCGGCAAGTCGGTGGGATGGGGAGGGGTGCCCACGGGGAGGCGAATACCCACTTCTGCCAAGGCACCGAGCACCATTCCAGCCACCCGGCCGAAGCCAGCAGCGGCACGAGACAAGAGTGCAGCGAACCGACGCGCAAGATCGGCCGTTCGTCGGTCTTCGTGTGTGCGGGGCAGGCGAGACGAGAGATGGCGTCGAAGAGCGCGCCCAGATACGCCTTGGTTAACTCCTCGACCTCCGCCTCCTCCTCGTCATCCTTGACGTTGTCCTCACGGGTGAGCGCACCGTTCTGAACGTCGCCAGGACAATTGGCTCGCCCCTTCTCGTCGCCGTCACGCGACTTCATCGGTCCATGTCCCTCTGCGCCGCGCACGGCGGGACGTTCGAAGGAAGTGAAGATCCAGCATTCCGTCTCGGGCACCCGGCTCCGATCCACGAAAGCGATGACGAACGGCGGCGGAGAGTCTGTTGCCTTCCTGGCATCGCGAGTCAGCCGCTGACGCGCCGGTGTCGATTTCCGGTTCGTGGGAATCGGTGGAGTTGAAGGCGGGAAAGAAGCGAGAAGCGTGCGGTGCGGGGAGCGGCGGCGGAATTGAACGCGGCGCAGCACGGCCAGCGAGTGCGGTAGGAAGGCATGCAGGACAGCCGTCAGGCTCTCCCCTGGAGCTGGGTGGATGTGGATCTCGATGGGTGGATTGGGCGTCTGGGTGGGAGGCATGACCGGGAGCGGGCCAGGTGGTGGAGTGAAGGGGCAGAGGCCAGAGTGTATAAGCACAGGCCCCCAGGGTGGGTACGTATGCTGTGGAGCAATATGGCACGGCGTATAATAGAGACTGCAAGAGCATGTTATTGATATCCTCGTATCCTACCGTGTTGCCCATAACGAAGTAACGATACGGTTTGAAGTGACTGCCAAGTCTACCTGGCCGGAAGAAGCCAGAACTAGCTAAGTGAACCACGCTTGAAGTCTCCTCGTTTAGAAAGAGATGTATGATTGTCGCAACCCGTCCCTGAAAGCATCCTCCGATATGTAAGAATATGGTCCTTCGTCCTTGCCAGGACCATAGAGACCGGTCTGGCCGTAAGGGCCCTTACCGGACAACCTTTTGGACGTTGGCCAAGTGTAGTCGGACAAGGCTTCGGCCAACTCGAAACTGCCGTGCACGACATTTTGTTGTGGCTCGAAAATCCAATGGGCTGGGTTGCAGTTAGCGGGTGCATATGTTTAGGGATTGTACAATGGGAGGCCCTTACATATAAAGATCTCGATGCGTAAATCAGAGGCCAGAGCCGCCATCAGTGTTCGTGCGTGGTCGAGCATCTTCCAGAACTTGTCCTGCGCTTCCGCAGATAATGCCAAGCTCTGGTATACTGGACAGAGTCTCGTAGCTCTGATTTGTACTTCCCCTTTCCAATTCAGAGTGTCGCTCAAAAAGAGGTCGGGGCAGATGGCAGGCAGTGAGATGGACAGATTTTCCAAGCGCCGACAATTGATGAGAGTAGAACACAAATGTCCATCGCTCTCGGTGCCCGCCAAGTCCAAGTGCCCAAAACCGTCATTAGCTACTGGCGAGTACTCGAGAACTCGAAGACTATCCTTCGAGGACTTGACCAACGCCATGATGCCACTGATGGTGATAGACGACATGCCTGTCACGTGCACCTCTTTCAGATCAGTCGCTGACCTCGCCATCTTTCTCAAATCATCATCCTTCACCGGCATGAAGTTGGTGTCACCAAATATCTTCAATCGGGTTAGGCAACTAAAGTTGACGGATACCCGGTCCAAAGCTTGATGGTCCTTTCTATTGAAGGCGCTCAACCTTTGCGACTCCTTCAGATCCACTGCCAAGAGCTCCAGCGATGCGATCCCACCGAAGCCTGGCCTACGGCCAAGGAGACGTGACCAGTCTTCAACGGTACCATGCCGAAGAGCTATCGAAGGCAAAGTCACGGATCTGAGATTGTTGCAGTGAGCGAGAATTTGAAAGATATATGCACCGGTTTCCGAAACGTGAAAGCCGGCAAACCACAGGCGCCGCACACTCGAAGCTAGGCTCGGATACTGGGAGAAGAGTTTCAAGGTCTCCTTAAGGTCAAAGAAAGGGTCACGGTATACGGCCATCATCGAGGCATTCTTGACCCCAGCCAGGCTCCTCGAGTCAAACCACCTGTGTGGACTCTCGGTTAGGTCCCCAACAAGCCAGAGATATCATTGCTCAGCATACCTTTCACTGCCCCTCCATCTCCTAATGTACAGTTCTCTCAAAGCGTAGTCTACCGCCCAGGCATGCCACTGCGGGCACACCTGGCGGATGGGATCTGCAGCTCTCCATTGGAGGACATCTGGAGGCACTCTCCCCCTGACAACCTTCTGGACCCGCACGTTCTGCAGGGGCTCCGGAGCCTGACTCAGACCGTAGGTGTATGTAGCTGCATCCCGGGCGTTGAGTGCAGCGGCCTCTTGTAAGATGCCTGAGAGAATCTCGTACGGAAGACTGCAAATGTTGCAGGCCATCATTGGTACAGTGTCGGATGATCCCGCTGTTGCTGTTGCTGTTGCTGTCGCTGTCGCTGTCGCTGTCGTTGTTCTATCTGCGGATGAAGAAGCAGCGGCGGGCGCTCCAGGAATCTAATGAGCCAGACGGCCATGTTGAACAGTCGCAGTCGGGTAGTATGCCCCGAAGTCGCCATCAAACGCGAACCTTGCGGCATCATGAGACTGTCGTAAACCATGTCATGGCTGCTGAGATGCCATGCGGAATTGGGTAATAGCGTTATCCATGATTGGTCAGATCCACGCGGCTGAATTCCGCACGTAATGCCTGGTGGGAATAGGGAAAGAATACGAACGTATTTCGATCCGCCACGAAGGCATTGGGTATGATGACAGTACGGTTTGTTACATAATGACCGAGGGATCACCAATATATCACCACCGCCTCATGATTGATTGGTGCTTGCCAGTATCTGTAAGGTGAGGTAAGGTTGGTACATAGGTAGGTAGGTAGGTAAAGGTAGGTAAGGGGTAAGGCCATTCACTTTCGCAGCAGCACGAGGCTCGACAGATACACGCTCGCTACCTAGGTAGGTACCTAGGTTGCAAGGACCTCGGGAATTGCATAGAACGAGCTGCCTCTTCAAGACTCACCTGAACATACACGTACCGGGCCTGGACAGGTTGCCAACTTGCCTGGCAATGCAGGAAGGTGTCATGATGACAACAAGAGGCACCCAGAGGGAGGAGAAACGCACGAATGGTGCAATGCCGGGGCATTATTACCTTAAGGGACTGAGAGAGATACACACGATGCATGACAAGGCAGCTGCACGGGCAACAACTGCTGTGGGGCGTCTTACGTGGGTTTCGATCTCTAGGATTTATCTAAAATGAATGTCAGCCCAGCCCGGTAAAGACAGAGCTCGAATATGATAGATCGAGGAATTTATTTTGGCGTCATGAAAAAATTAGAGTGTATGTTGTTGCTGATTTTTTCTTCTTCATGTAGAAGGTCAGGGTTAAAAAGGATATAATCTTCCGCCAGGGGATAGGGGACGTTCAGAGATGGAACTGGAAAGGCAATGACTTACTCGACAGGTGGCGTTGGCCAGAAGTTATGCTCCAAAGTCAGCCATCTGCAGGTCAACACTGCACTTTAGATGTAGAGAATTATCAGTTTTAAGAATTATTCCCTAATCATCCAAACGTTGCATCTTGCTAGTCATACGCCTCTCATGACTGCACCCTAAGCTCTTCACCATAAGCGTCCCCAACGCTGAATGAGAGCAGTGGCCGCGCAGGCAAGACAGGCGGCAAACCGAGGTACCATGCTTAGTCGAAAAGGCCCCCGAAACCTATGTTATGTTTCAGCAAGTTCATCTTAAAACATGGGGGGGTCGCATTGCGTAAGTGTTACCTTCGTCTCCGCTTTCCTCGGCTTCAGACTCGTCCTTCTTCTCCTCTTCCTTCGCGGCCTCGGCTGGCGCTTTGTCCTCGGTGGCGGCTGGCCCGGCTGAGGCGTACGCGTCGGGGTTGGCGATACGGTCCTTAAGCTGGTCGATTTCCGGCCAGCTATAGTCAGTCTCAATGGCAACGGCCAAGACCTTTTTGTAACCATTGACCACGGAGTGCATGATGGACGGTAAAGTGGGGTAGTTTGCGGCAAGGGAGATCGTCGCGATGGTCTTGATGGCGGAGTTGAGAGCAGCAAAGAGCTGCTTTTCCTCGATATCAAGGACGTCGGGACTGAACGACTGGCCCTGGTCGTACACTTGCGCAATGGTCATACCGTACGTGAAGGGAGAGATGTTCAACATGTTGAGGAGCGTGGCCTCAGACGCACCGACTTTGCTACCGGCTTCGACGAGCTTGAGGTCGGTCGTGATTTCGATAGTACCACGTGCAATCTTGGTGGGAACACCAAGAGCTTGGAAAAAGGAGGTTTTGCCGGGCTCCATTCCGGTATTACCGGCAGGAATGAAGACATCCAGGGGTGCGACGGCCCCAGCTCTCGCGGGCGCGGCAACCTTGTTTGCGAGGATCTTCGATCGGGTCTCTTTAAGGTCGCCGTTGGTGAAGATAAACCCGACATTGCCTGTACAGCTTTAGCTCCAGAGCTCATCTGGACCATATCTCATGCTCATAGTATACCCTTCACGTGTGGTAGGAGGCGTTCGTATTCTGGAAAATCACTGATAAACCCCTTGATAGCTCGTCGGACCTGGACGCAAATAAGTCAGCGAAGAGCCCATGTGGTCGGTGTGTCCACCGCTTCGGTCGCAGTGTAGGGCCTGAGTTGAGCATGGCGAAATCCCGCAACACTCACCATAGTATTCTTGCCCATCAAAACAACACCCTCGCCTCGCAGACTTTGCCGAATTTCATGCATCTGTTGGGAGCTGACATTGTCCACCGTAACGATGAAGATAGACTTGTACTCCTCCAGCAAGCCTTTGAGCTTGTCGAAGTAAGCGGCCTTGGTGCTGGTCTTGCCCCCCATGTCTTCTTGAATGAAGATAGGATGTTTAAGGGTCAAGTCGAAATTTGGTATTGAGTCTGGTGCTTCGCTCTTTTTTCCCGATGTCGTTGTGCTTGCTGTTTCGGTTCCTGAAATGTTTGTTTGGTTTGTGGGAGATTATTGCTTAGTAATAACGTACTAGCCTTTATAAGTATAGGCTATCAGGTACGTTAGGGCAGCATAGCTCTCAGCCAATCACAAGGCGTCGCTTTAGGCAGCTTCACCTTAGGAAATTGTATCTCGAGCACAAGCGATAGTATTAAGTAAGGCACATACCTTGAAGCTATCGTTACCTTAGAGTTGCAAGATGCAGCACCCTTTCCAATGCCTCGCCTTAGCTGCTACGCCAGATGTTCACATTCTTGTAGCTGCCGCCGAATCAACCATCTCTACGTACAGACTCAACGATGGAGCTCTGTTGGCAACGTGGTCCCCTCTCTGCGCTAGGAGACACGAAACCAGAGAAGCAGAACGGAAGGGTACTCGACCTACCGGTGAGCGGTCTAAGGACGACACTGAGCCACCAGATAAGAGAAGGAAGCTGTCAGATCATGGGGAATTCCCAGAGAGTCCAGTTGCAAGCACAGCGGTTGACGTACCCAAATGTGTAGCCAGATCTCTGGGTGCGTCCAAACCAGCAATTACCAAATTGGCCATCACGTCAGAGGCAAAGAATGTGATCGCAGTTACCGGAGATGAAAAGTGCATTCGAGTCTTTGATTTGCTCAAAGATGGAACACTACTACAGCGTAGTGAGCGGTAAGGGAAACTGTGCCCGATGAACGTTGGGACTACGACTGAGAACGATTCAAGACAGATGCCAAAGCGTCCCTGCGCCATTACAGTCACGCCAGATAATGCAACAATACTTTGCGCAGACAAGTTTGGCGATGTCTATTCGTTACCACTCCTTGGAGATACCTTCAGTATTGAAAATAGGGTGCATTCTGCGTCAGAAACAATAGACCGCAAGCCTTCGGGCGCCACTGGGAGAATGTTCCCTGCCGCGTCCATGCTGACCGTACATACTAAAAAAAATCAAGAGGCACTGAGAAATCAGCTCAACCGGACTAATCACTCAGCGGAGAAAAAGACATGCGATTTTGAACATCATCTTCTCCTAGGTCATGTATCTTTACTTACAGATATGGCCTACGTCAATCTGGATGTTCAACCTGCTCTTGCCCACGAATCTCGAAGCTATATCTTGACTTCAGATCGAGATGAGCATATCCGGATATCCCGTGGACTGCCGCAAGCGCACATCATCGAGGGCTATTGTCTCGGACATACCGAGTTTGTCAGCAAGATCGTTGTGCCGCACTGGCATCGAGACCTGCTGATATCTGGTGGAGGTGATGATTATCTGGTAGTTTGGAATTGGTTGGCCAGGAAAGCCCTCCACAAAGTTGATCTCATTCCACCTTACCACCACTGGCGTGACTCGGTAGGGGCGAAGACTGCCGGAATCAGAAGCAGTGTTATCCATAAGATTGCTGTGTGTGGCATGTGGGTTCTGGGGAGTCCGCACTCCTCCGATCCGCAGAGTGTAGGGGAGGTATTTGTTGCTTTTGAAGGGTAAAAAGAGACCACTATCTTGTCGTTGGATGTCACGACTGATAATATCATATGGCTTAGTATACCTGCTTTATTCCACTGGTCACTCAGGACTGACGGTTTGATGCATTATCGGCGGTTCTACGCTCTGCCAGGAAACGTTGTAGACGCTGTCATACTGGAATATCGAGCATCCATCATAATTTCCATTGACAACGTTCACGAAGCAGGTTCTACAGAGGTGTTGAGAAGCCGAGAGTCCCAAGAAGCAGTGCTTCGATTGCATGCCTTGAGCTTTGCCACGAACTTGGAAGGAGAACCTGAGGTGCGAAATGAAAGCTTAGTCTCGGTCTCAGAGACTATCAGCAACGATAGGAGTACAGAATCCGACGTAAAAGAGGATGCTGGGACGTCTCAGCATAGGGCACTGAGCGAGCTTCTTTATGGCGTTGAGCATCTCAGAAAGCGTGGTCCTGAGGAATAGCTTGTCGACGAATTTCCCCAACCACTTCCATCACCTCGTTTCTGATCAGAAGTGTAGATTCTAAGTTAAGCAGCTAATTAAGGGTAACATGTCAACGTAGAAACCCATGGATCCAGCGATTATGTGCCAGCAGATGAGGTCAGAAACCCTTGTATTACAACGTACAAATACTTGCTGATGTAATACCTCAGGGACCTCAACCGTACTCTGGTAGGTACCGGGTACCTAAGGTTAGGGTGTTTACCAATGTACCTTAGGCACAGCGTTTGCAACTCACACACCGAATACGGCATACAAATAACCCATTATGACTGCCCAATTTGAACCACTCCAGAATGATCTTCTACTCCGAGCTGCAAGACGTAGGTTCTCTTTCGCTTTGCTCATCATAACAACCAGTGTCAAGATTAACCTTTTTCTACAGGCCAGAAAGTTGAGCGGGCCCCAATGTGGGTGATGCGACAAGGTAATCAACGGCTGCACTGCGTCTTCCGCAGTGGGCAGCTTATGGTAATGTCTTGTCTCAAGCCGGTAGATATCTTCCGGAGTACCACGAAGCCAAAGGCCACCATGATTTCTTCGAATGCTGTCGATCGCCTGAAATTGCGTCTACGCTCACGTTGCAACCCATAGAGCGGTATGCCGGCCTCATCGATGGCGCGATTATATTCTCCGATATTCTGGTAATACCCCAAGCGATGGGTATGACCGTGGAGATGGTGGACAAGAAAGGCCCACATTTCCCCAACCCATTGAAGTCGCCAGCAGACGGTCAATACGAAGAGGTGATGAAGAGGGATGTCAATGTGGAAGTCGAGCTGGACTATGTGTACAAAGCCATTACTCTGACAAGACAGAAATTGAAGGGCAGAGTGCCTTTATTCGGGTTCTGCGGGGCTCCGTGGACATTGCTGAGCTACATGGTCGAAGGTGGTGGGAGCAAACTGTTCATCCAGGCCAAAACATGGATCTTCCGGTACCCGGAGGAGAGCAAAGCGCTGCTGCAAAAGATTGCGGAGCTATGTGTGGAATACTTGGCACTGCAGGTGAAGGCCGGAGCACAGATTGTCCAGGTCTTCGACTCCTGGGCTGCCGAGTTATCACCGTCATCCTTCCAGCATTTTTCCCTTCCCTATTTACGATACATCTCAGCACACCTGCCCAACCGACTGGCCGATCTTGGTCAGGAACGTGTCCCTATGGTCGTCTTCGCCAAGGGCGCATGGTATGCGTTGGATGATCTTTGCGAATCGGGTTATGATGTCGTCGGCCTGGACTGGCTGCACGACCCGGCACAGGCCGTGAGGATTGCAAAGGGTCGTGTGACGCTGCAGGGTAATGCTGACCCTGGAGTTCTCTACGGAGATAAGGAAGCAATGACGGCTGTGGTGAAAGAGATGGTAGAAGGCTTTGGTGGCGGCAAGCAAGGCTGGATAGCCAATCTGGGTCATGGTGAGCCCCAACGGATTGAATGCGAGAGGGCTAATTTACTGATCACGAAGTAGGCATTACACCCTTTGTCGATCCCGACAACCTAAAGTTCTATTTCCAAGAAATTCATCGTCTTACGAGCGGTTAAGGGCCAGATAGACAAGCAACCGTGGTACAGGTGGTACAGCAATAGTTCGCGACCTGATGCAACACCAGCATGTGAGCCTCAGGAGCTTTACTACTGAACGTGTGCATTTGCTGCAAAGGCGTGCCCGCTTACCGGTCACTCGCCGATATCCTCGTTCCTGTCACTCGGTATACGCTTCAGCATGCCTTGATTCTTCGACAATGCCAACGGTTGTGTAACAGCACGGGGAACGAGGTTATGACTTACCACACTTCCGGTCTTTCCACGATGAATTTCTGCATCAGCTGTTGACACTCTGAAATCCCTAAGACCACGACTTCAATCCCTCTCTGCTTCAGATACTCCTCTCCACCAACGAACGTCTTGTTCTCCCCGATGACCACGCGCCCGACTTTATATAGCACGCAAGCGCCAGTATTGTGTACATCGTAGCCCTTTTATATGCCGATGCCGTCAATCTTCCCGACCGCTCCAGGGCTGAGATCTCTGCCTGTTCGCCTTGTCAGTGTGTGAATCGGTCCGTAGAAAGTTGTTCCTATTCGTTTACGCTATGTAGAGTATATATAGGAAATGATGACTAAGACATAAATAGGGGCGCTTAGTAAGAGATGAGTAAGCAATGATATCACATCCTCCCCTACTGCACAGTCACAACAGTCCACTGATGTGAATGCAGAGATTTGCTTGACATTTCATAAATTTCTGTCTGCAGTTTGCATTCACATTGTTTTATCTCACTTCACATCACTATTGTCATCTAAAAGCAGCTAGAAGTGTGAGTCATTGTTGTTATGACAATGAGATAAATTATTCACTGTTTATCTTATCTGTCTATATCATCAGTCACAACATTTTAAAAAAAAAAGTTCTTTTCTTTTCTTCTAAGTTTTCAATCACACTTCAACTTCTGTTCACTTTTCTTATTGTACTTATCAATTTTTATTTACTTTACTATTATATAAGCTTTTCATGATTAATTCATAATGCATCATTAATGATTCATAGATCTGTCTTTTAAGTCTGTATTCTGCATAATTTCATTGTTATTACTTCATTGTTAAGTACAGATAATAACAATTTAAATCATTGCAAATCTGTTCTTAATCACTTTCATAAGATCACTGAACAGTCTTATTATGAGAAAAATACAAAAACTTTCTCTTACAGTATGTTATTATCTTTGTTTCAGTTTGAAAGCTAACAAATCATAATATTAATTAAGTATTCTATTTCTAATACTGCTTTCTCTTCTCTCTTTAATAAATTAACTATCAATTAACTCAGCTTCTCATTACTTAATGTTTTGACTGATTTGTCATTAAAGAGTTGACTTAAAACTGAGCTCAAGATGTTGTCAATAATTTGACAGTTAATTCTGTGCATTAATATGAATTCAGATCATTTTTATGCTCACTGAATATATTGTGAAGCTGTTGTCATTTATATTTATAAGAAATGTAAGTTAATCATCTATGACAACTGTATACATGAAGACAAGTCATTTACAATGTGCATTTAAATTAAGTTTAATAATCATTATTTTCTCTGCAGTTCATGTACAAACTGTTATTGAGATGCATAGAGTATTTAGTGCAGCTTTTGTAAGTATAAATCTATATTAGTATGATAATTACTTATTGTTTTAAATTATATAAAGTCTGAATTCTCTTTGTCTGTCAATTCAGCAACTTCTTATCATTATATTGTCACTCTGTTTACTATCTTCATCATCATTATCAGTGACATTATGCTTCTCATTAGCTACAATTACTTGTCAACAGAGAATGTTTTAAGTACTGTAGATAAATTAAAAATGACTGTTAAGATTCTTTGTTGTTAAGCTAAAAAATTTAACATCAGTGTATTTGTTGTTTCACTTGCACTGCTGTCTTATCTGTATCAGTTGTGTTTCTACTTATCATTGCATCATTGCAGTGAACAGTAGTTTTGCTTTGAATATGATCTGTACTCAGCTCATAAATTTTTTTTTTTTTTTTTTTTTCAATAGATAGATAGTTAATAAAATTGCTTTGCTTCTAATACTATTATCTTCTAGTTTATGAGAGCCTTTTTCTTAAGCCTCTTACATAGATTATATGAGCTCATATTTCTTTCACAGATCATTATTAAACTGCTATCAATCATTACTGAAGTTAAGACTTTTTAATCTTTCTTTTTAGCTTTATTTCTTGTTTGCTTTGACTTCAACTCATTATGTTGTTGTTGTCAGCCTTTACTGAGTTGTTTTTAATCATTCAGTTTTTTCTTAATATCATATAATGTCAAAACTTTCACTCTCTTTCAATTATGTCTCTCTTCTGTCATAAATGTTAAAGTTAAGTCATCAACATTTCTTCAGCTTTCAATAATCTTCTGTAATGCATTCATTACATTACTCACTTCAGTCAAGATCAGTTTAGAAAAAGCAATGCTTCAGTATGCTTTCAAAACATTCTGTAATGAGAATACAGATAAATTTATTTATTTATAATGTTTTCATATCTTACAAATCATCTTCTGAGAAAGATCTTCTTTCTTCTTTACTAAAAGCTTATATAGCTCTTCTTTTTGTCTGCAATCTCATTTAGCTCAAGATATAGTTAAAAGTTCTTTATAGAAAGACAATGATGATTCTTTTTATTTAAGAATTTCATCAACTTCAGAACTCAATTACTACACAAATAATTTAGCTCATTTCAGACTGCTTTGCAGCTCTGAATTAGCTCAAAATTCATTAACATTAAAGATATATGCTTTCACAAGTCAATTATTATGAATTAAATTTCATAGAACATGCTCTGTGAACATTTTTAATGCATAAATTTCTAATAAATGAGTTTTCAATATCTTATAAAACTTAAATCATTTAGCTTTAAACTTCTAAGACTCTTCATTTCATATAAACATTCAGTCTTCTTTCTTTGTAGTGCTTAATTACACTGTTTCATCATGAATTGTTTTCAATTTGATAGTTTTTTGTAAAAGAATTTCATTAATGATTGCTCAAACTGTCTGTATCTGCTCAACTCATTTTAACTAATCTTTAAAGTCAGTTTCTCTCAGCAGTCAAAGATTGTTTAAGTTGTCTAATAGTTGTAAGTTTATCTTATACAGTAAATAGAATGAGCTCTGTTTAGTTATATTATAAGCTTGAATTTAAGTCACAAAAAGTGCTTGTGATAAGTATTTGTCTCATAATTAAGTTGATTTACTCATAAGATATTTTGTAAGCATGAAGCTCAATGTTTTATTTAGATTTTCTATCTTTTCATTTATGCAAGAATGATAAGAAGTCATCATTCTATGCTGAGTTCTGAGCTTTTTCAAATAGTAGATCATGACATGACTAAGAAAGTTTATATTATTATTAGATAGTAACTTTCTCAGTGAACTATAATTTGTAAAGATTTCATTACACAGAAAATCTGTAACTGTTGTTTCTGTTGTATCTGAAACAGCTTTAGTCACAGATCAGTCTGTAACATAATTAATTGTCATTATAATTCAGCAGTTTTCTTAAACATTCAAGATAGTATATCTATTATATTGATTTTTCATCTTTTAAAGAGTAATAAATTCTTACAAGTCAAATATGAATGTTCTTCAATCTCTTAATGTTTTCAAAGTTGTTAAGCAACTTAATAGTTAAGACAATGCTTTGTAAACAATTTAATATTCTGCAATAGTTTATATCATTAAGCTTAAAGTCAAATGACTTTTAGTAGTCTTAACACTTCTAAATGTTCATATTTAATGTGTATATGTTTCAAAAAGTCTGCACAGTAATGTAGTTGAAATTGATTCATCACATTGTTTTTATATATATACTTATGAAGCAGTGACTTTTCAGATTCTGTATCATCTTTCAGATACAGTATCATTGCTTTCTTTTATTTCACATTGTCTAGTCTTCACAGAACATTTAAGAACACTTTATTTGCTGAGTCTTTTTCTATAAAATTGAGTTAATGACTAATCAAATTTAATATAATAGCCTGAGCTTCAGATCAATATTGAATGTTGAGATTATACTGCTGAAATTCATTAATTTATTAAGTTAGTCATTTGAATGAGTGTGATGTATTCTTTAAATATTGTAGATCTTCATGATTCATAATGATAGTTATAGTATAATCATTTTCAATATAGTACTGTTAAGTTCAAAGTGCATGCTTAATGATCAATAGCTTCTTTTTATAAATAGAATAATTAAGCTCTGCATCTTGTAACTTTTAATCATCATAGCTAACTAAATGATGTTTCTCATTCATTTCATTCTGCATCAGAGCACAGTCAATTGTCTATTTGAAAGTGTTCATTTCAATAGTAAATGATTTGCATACAGCTACTTAAATAAGTATTGATTTAGATGTAAGTGCATTCTTAAATTGTTGAAAGACACTGTTACATAATGCATTTCAGACAATGAGTTAATTCTTTTTCATGCACAACTTAATGTTGTTCTTCTTAAGCAAATTTAATAGCAATGCTGCAATTCATATAAATTCTTGTACAAATCATCAGTAGTACAAAGTCAGTTCAAGAAACTGCTGTATGTAATGTGCTGTCTTTGAAGCAGATCAATTCTTAATGACTGATATCTTAATAAAGACTGATCATAGTGTATCTTGTCTCATAATATGTTTACAAAACTTAAGAATTTTCATCTCAACAGTGCACTTACTAAGCTTAACATATAGCTTATGTTTCTTTAAGATATCAATAATGATCTGCAAGTGTTTCTAATGATCTAAAATTGAGTTGAAAAAGATCAGTATGTTGTTAAGATATATTAGGCAGAATTTGTTGAGTAAATTCTGTAATATAGAGTTTATCATTGACTGAAATGTCATCAAGACATTGTATAGCTTAAAGAGCATAGCTGTGAACTTATATTTACTGTAATGAGTGTTGAAGACAGTCTTTTTTATATCATTTTTGATTACATAAACTTAATAATAGCTTAAAGTGAGATTAAGCTTAATTAGATATTGAGCTTTGTTGATTCAATCTAGACATTTCTGAATTCAGAGAAGTGAATATTCATTTTTAACAGTAATGTTGTTTAATGCTCTGTAATTAATGTATATTTATTATGTATTCTTCTTCTTTTTAACAAACAGAACTGAGAAGCCTCATAAATTTGTAAACTCACAAATCAGATCTTTATTCATTAATTCTGTTATCTGTTTAGTCTGTTCATTCAGCTATAGCTGTAACAGAGAATAAGCATTTATATTGATAGACTTAACATCATCAGTGTTAATGTTATGTTTAAACATCTGTTTAGATGATAGTTCATCTAATAAAGTCAATCTGAATATGAATTAAAACTCTTTAATAACAATTTATAATTATTTATTCATAACAGCTAACAATTCAGCTTCTGACTTCTCTGAGTTCTGTTGAATCACTAGTAAGTGCTTGACAGTTCTGTAATTTTAAAGTGTCTTCATAGCTGTGCACTCTTCAATTACATTTAATATTGATTCATTTACAGCTCATTGTCACTTTTTCAGAAACAGATGATGATGTTTTTATTGTCAATTCTGAACTGTTATACAGCTCATAGCTTAATTAATCTGAGAATTAGTGACTTTCAGTCAAATTAATCTCAGAATGAGATTGTGTTCTTAAAGATTTATAATTTATGCTTTTAATTGTTGTCAAAAGCTATTTATCTTAAGATGAAAGATCAGCTTTGCAGTTAATTAAATGATCTGTCTGTTTGACAAGAATATCTTAAGTAATTTGATTTTATATTAATTATCAATTAACATTTAATTAATAACTGTTGAGAAGACATATATTCAGTTTACATCTAAATTAACTAATACTTTCATGTTTATTTTGTTCAGTCTGTCTCAAATGTGACTTGCAAGAATATATGTATTTAAATTGAGAACATTAATTTAATTAAAGATTATACTTAATAATAAGAATTCTGAGTCATTCAGTGTGAGTGCTTCACTCAAGTCATTATTAAATTGAATAAAAGCTTCTGTCAACTTGTTTATAAATACTTCTATATTCATAAACAACTTTAGTTTTTCAAATCATTTAAATCAACTTCAACAATCTTCAGCTTCTTCTTATCTTTATTCTTTCTCTTATTCTTATCAGTGTTCTTGTTGTCTCAGCAGTCTTTAACTATATGCAAGAACTTTTCACAGTGAAAGTACACTTTATTCTTCTTACATTAGATTCAATAAGCTTTCATATCTAACTTATTTAATTTAGATGTAATTAATCTCTCACAGCTTTGAGACTGATCTTAAGAATTGATTAATAAGTTATTACAATTTGAATTTAAGTCATCAAAGATGTTAAGATAACTCTTATTATGTGCTTCTTAAAGACTTTGTTTAATTTGATTAATTTATTAAATTAATTCATTAAGAGTAGTCACTTCAGTCTTTAAATACTTTCAAAATTTAAATTAAATCTTCTGCTTTAAACTCTGAGTAAACTGTCATTTCTGTTTATATTTAACTGATATAGACTGAAGAAGTTGTATAATCTTTGTAAACTTCACTTTATATTGTTAAACTGATTTCATTTGTTTCAGTGCCTCATAACAGCAACATTGATGTTTTATTTCATTAACATTTTTAAAGATCAGTAGAAATGCTAGAAAGAAGTTGTTTATATTTTGAGATCTAATGTTTAATGAGTCTTCTTCAGCTCAAAGTCATTTTTCTTTTTGAAGTCATTATACTTTAACAGTATCTTTCAAATAACTGACTGTAACAGTGATCTTTACTTTGTCATTTAGAAGTTAGTTTGTCAACATTTTGTAAAATTAAAAGTAAGCTTTCATTTTAAGAACTTATATCTCTGCAGCATTTACTTTTTAACTACTTTTATAAATAGACAGTATCTTCATCTTCAGAGAATTCTTGAACACTGCTGCAGAGAAAGACATTATTACATTAGATATTTCTTAAGTCTCTGAAGCTGCACTAGATAGAGATGTAACCTCAGGCATAAGAATTAGTTAATTAGTATAAATATTTCTTAATTAAGTCTGAAGAAATGCAATTTAACTTGTTATTGTCTTGTAATTGATTTAAGAAGTCATTTCTGACATTGATGACTAATTAATGATAGTGAGTTCATTCATCATCATAGAAATAGAGTTAAGCTTCATACTGAGAGATTATAAATGATTAAAGATGTCAATTTTCTTTATACAATACAGCATAAGAACTCATTTCTTTATTCTGTAGTCTTAACACTGAAGTAATGATGAGCATTGAAGAGAGAATGAATATATAGTTTATGCATTACTGTATTGAAACTTTCATAATCAGAATATAAATTAAATCAGCTCAGACTAAAGCTTAAGTTTTAGAGCTGCTTAAAAGTGTGTCTTAAATCTTTGATGCTATTAGATGTGAATTGATTTGTAGAAAGTTGTTTCTATTCATTTACACTATGTAGAGTATATATAGAAAATGATGACTAAGACATAAATAGGGGTGCTTAGTAAGAGATGAGTAAGCAATGATATTACAAGTGGATTGAACATCTGAGGTGGGGTGAAGGCGACAGGGATCATGGCGCATCGGGACTTGCATGTAAGGTAGCGCTGCATTTTTGGACCCGCATGTTGTGACCTCTACCCAAGATCTTCCCATCTTTAGACACCAAGCAAGCCCCGATGGGCACTCCGCCTTCACTTGCACCAATCTTAGCTTCTTCCAATGCCGCGATGAACCCAGGGTCTTGATCCATACTTTGTACAAATACCTTGGTAATCTAAGGTTCGTACAAACGTTCCCCTGTTTTGTTATCGCTGTGATTACCAATCGATAAGGGGCGGGCTAACTTTCGACCTGCACTTGCGGCTCCGCCAGTACAGTACCTTATTCTATTCTTTTCTTTTCTTTTCGTTCCCCCCTGCGCTAAGGTACAGTAAGGTACCTGTACCTCAAGGACCTCTCTAACCAGAAGTCAGCATCCGTCTCGAAAAGCCAGCTCTACACGTAGGTTATGTTGTTTCATGGATTTTCAGCAAGGTGTTTTGTGACTCGGTCTATCTTACGATCATTATAAGGTCAGTACGAAGTAGAGATACACGTAGGTACCTACCTTACCTTAGGTGACAAGGTCAAAGTGAGGCTGTAAGGCTGTACAAATTTATACAGATTAAGTTACCTTAGAATCGCCCAGAACCGCGGCGAACTCTTTTGACCAAAGCTGGTTAGCCTTAACTTACTTTCCCGATCTGAGTCTCTGGCCACGAAAATTCACCTCACAGTTCATACCTAAGTTAATGAATATTTGTTGCCGCCTACCTTCACCTGGTGATTGTACCTGTTGCCTTGCAAGATACTCCTCCAAGATACTCTTCACTTCACCTCCAAGGATTCGATCATTCGAACTCTACCACGGCTCGGCAACACATCACACTTGAGTCCATCAGCTAGCTTTCCATCTATTTCTGAGTGAGCCCACCTCTTGCGCTCTTGCGTTCTCATCAAAATTGGTGTTTGCTCCAAGTGGCTGGGGCAAACGTATACAGTTCAGTTTGCTCGGAGCAGTGAGTCGCTGACATTGGAACTAGGATACCTAAGATATCGTTGGCGAAGGCACTTCATCTCATTATCCTGAGTCGAATTTATATTTCAAGCTCGTCTTACTCCTGCTTTTTCATACCATATTCTCGGGAGGTTCAACGCCCTCAGCCACCATGGTCAAGGAAACGAAATTCTACGAGGTGCTTGGGGTATGTGATGGGCAGTTGCGCAGTGTGTTGTAATGGTTTGCTCTTGCTGATTGTCAGGAAAGGTCTCCCCTTCGGCCACAGAGCAAGAACTCAAGTCTGCATACAAAAAGGGAGCGCTCAAACACCATCCAGGTATACCCCCGCTTCCCCTGGTATGTTCAAGCGCCCTGTGGTAACGGACGGTACTGGATAGATAAGAATGCCCACAATCCCGACGCAGCAGATAAGTTCAAAGAGATATCACACGCCTATGAGGTTCTTTCAGATTCCCAGCAGCGCCAAATGTACGACCAGTATGGCGAGGCAGGCTTAGAGCAAGGTGGTGGTGGTGGTGGCGGCATGTCGGCCGAAGACCTATTTTCCCAATTCTTTGGCGGAGGAGGGGCGTTCGGCGGCATGTTCGGCGGAGGCCGTGACACCGGTCCCAAAAAGGCCAGAACAATCCACCACGTCCTCAAAGTCTCACTGGAAGACCTATATCGTGGCAAAGTCTCGAAATTGGCATTACAAAAATCAGTCATCTGCCCCGGATGCGACGGCCGTGGAGGGAAGGAGGGCGCAGTCAGAACGTGCACCGGCTGCAATGGTGCAGGCATGAAAACCATGATGCGTCAAATGGGACCAATGATTCAACGCTTCCAGACAGTATGTCCAGATTGCCAAGGTGAAGGGGAGACCATCCGGGAACGAGACCGGTGTAAGCGCTGCGGCGGCAAGAAGACCATCGTCGAGCGGAAGGTTCTACACGTGCATGTCGACAAGGGTATGAAGACCGGTCAGAAGGTTGACTTTCGAGGCGAGGGGGATCAAATGCCGGGAGTACAGCCTGGTGACGTCCAGTTCGAAATCGAGCAAAAACCACATCCACGCTTCCAGCGCAAGGACGACGATCTGTTCTACCATGCCGAGATAGACCTCATCACGGCCTTATCCGGCGGCTACATCAACATCGAGCACCTCGATGAAAGGTGGCTGACAATCAATCTGAAAGAAAATGAGGTCATCAAGCCAGGTAGGAGGTTATACATGCACGCACATCCGACGAGGCTAATCCTTTGCACAGGTGAGATCAAGATGATTCGAGGTCAGGGCATGCCTTCCTACAGGCATCACGACTATGGGAACTTATATATCCAATTTGACGTCAAATTTCCCGATGTATTGAAGAACGATTTGACAGAGTCGCACAAAAAGACGCTCCGCGACCTTCTCGGAGCACCCCGGGAGCAAGCGATACCCAATGAGGATGCAATGGTGGATGAGTTCAATCTGGAAACTGTCGACGCAGGCAACCAGCGAAGAGCTCACGGGGCGGCTGCGTTGGACGAAGATGATGAGGATGGCGTGCCGCATGGAGCGGAGAGAATGCAGTGCGCCTCGCAGTAATGTGATCGGGGCCGCTTATGATGCCACGAAGGGATGACTCTTAACATCAACGTCACGGGCAAGACTTGAGAAAAGTCAGTCTTGACGATGACTTACCGCAGTGTTTCTGCGGTCCGGGCATAAGAAAGCGATAGGTATCTCCACGGCAATAGTGCGACATTCGATGGTCCGCAGCGTCAGTGGCTGTTCAGGCTCGCTTCTCACACGCTCCCTGAGGTCTGACGTCGGCTTTTTTCTCCTTAACTACGTCTCGTATCATTTGTTCGTTCGTCTCAGCAAAGTTCATAGATCTCGGCCGGTCGCTCTCGGCTGCTTTCCAATGTTAGCATGAGAAAGAGGAGTGTCTCGCCTGGAGTAATGAGTAAAGCAATGAAAAGACCATGTACGATTTCAAGTGCCCAAATTTAATCGACCGGAAGATAGAGATGCGCATCATCAATTACAACTATCTGCCGAAGTCCCTCTGTCAGTTCGCATCGGGGATGTCTATGGGAATGTTGAGATAGTCCTGGGCAGAGCAGACTGGTAAAGGGCCTCCAGACTCGACCCCCTGCTCCTGACGTTTTATAGCGGCTCATCAAATAGAGGTGAATGATTATGCGTAGGGGTCTGATCGGTGCTGTTTGGTCCCATGGAATATTCAGGGGTAAAAGACTCCGCTGGTCCATGCGACTGCATAAAAGACTCGGATGGTAGTCAGCCCATAAAAAAGACTCAGATAGTCTCAATGCCAATGCTAACTCTTTTGTCTCTAGTAAACACATTGCTGTCGCCAAAATTCTGGTGTGTTTCAACCTCGCTGCCATCACCATCACCACCCATTTCTACACAATTCCACCTCACTGTCACCAACATCACAATTTTCACTTGTCGAAGCTGTATTCCCTGATTGATAGGCCCTGCGCAGGGTCATAGACAGTGATGATGTGAGGAACAATATGGGCGACAGTGACATGAGCAACAGTGACAATTTTGGTGACAGCAATGATGTGGGCGACAGTGAACATGGGCGACAGCAACGTGCTTACTAGAGACAAAAGAGTTAGCGTCGGCATTGAGACTATCCGAGTCTTTTTTACGGGCCGACTATCATCCGAGTCTTTTATGCAGTCGCATGGACCAGCAGAGTCTTTTACCCAATATTCAGTCCATCGAGTGCTCTCTACAGCCGCCTAGCTACCTCATAAATTGATTCACTACGGGGTAACCCTTTCACTAAATTCAACATGACCTGGCTTCGATTCATGCTGAAATCAGACTTGCGAGATGATATCTCACCAGAGGATCTCTCGTGTATGCATCATCCCGGCAAGCTCAGAACAACATCCCCTTGCAATTTTCTCCTTCACCCACCGAAACTGCCATGCCGGATGATACATGATCTTGCAATACTCCCAATACTCAGGATACCAGCCCGCCATCTCCCAGTCCAATGATGGCCACCACGTTCTCACCTGGACAAGGATATTCCTGGGTGGAAAAAGTCCTCATGCGTCAGAACGATCTCATGATCCCGCATCGCAGATCTGATCATCGGCCACACCAGGTTCACCAAAACGTCCTTCCGCTTCTCGTTCAGCGCCGCGACCATGCCGTCCGTAGTCGTCCGTGAATGGGCCAGCCGGCTCCGCGCACTCGGAAAATAGGAACGTCTTCGCAATGGCTGCCGTCGATCGAGCCTATGAATCTGCCCTTGAAATTCCTCAGCTAGCAATGGATCTCTCGGAGTTGAGCGAGATACTGCACTTTTCGTCATGGCGTAGCTTGTCCCAAGCCTTTGCCAGGGTGGTGCCAGGGACGTAATCCATCACGATGTGGTTCCACCCTGAATGGCGATCCCGGTAAGCACCGTGAATCCGTGGCACCGGTACTGTCGTATGTTGCTTGACTTATTGCATCGTAGAGGCCTCTGTCAGGCGAACATGCTCGCCTGTCATGACCACGGTGGAGTCATCAACCTTTATGGCGGTGGACCCGGGATAAGAGCCGATACTCTGCCCTGCCGCTAATTGCTCCGGGGGCACTTCGAACCTCAGGGGTTGTCGAAGCGTTGTGTGAACGCTCCGGCCGAGATCGAATTGGGGCCTACTCAAAGTGGTGCAGTTTGAGGCAGTGTGAGCTTTGACGGAGCTCTTGAATTGGGCACGTCTATACTGTGCGCTCGTTGCGGAGAGACCGGAAAACTGAACCGTTTTAAGACTATCCTCCAGAAACAAAGTGAGCGAGGCTGAAATAATGCAGTCCCGTGAAGCTCGTCGTTCGTTTCCGCAATGGCACGGATTGAAACTATCTCGAGGCCATGAAGGAGACGCAACAGAGCCACTATGGGATAGCTTGATCAGTGCACGAATTGGCTCGTTGGTTACCTGATTTTGTCATGTTACCTAGTAGAAACACAGCAATATCTTGAACCTGCTCAGGCACCTTATACCAGTGCCCTAAGCCAGCGTAGGCCATGAATTCCACGTCCATGCTCAAGCTCTTTAATGCATTTGCCATCTGTCTGCCCAGACAGCAGTCCACCTTGTCGTCCAGCTCGCCATGGCCCAAGAGAACGGGCGTTTGTAAAACTGACGAAGTCGTGCTTTCATCTGGATCTAAAGGATCCATATCAATATAGCCACGCAGCAGATTCAAAGCTTGCAATGGCGGACTGAGTGACTCTCCGGCTTCTGTCTCGAATGGGTCGTCGTCATCATCGCCGTCCATGTCATCATTCAAGGTCCGATTTGTGCCGGCGGGTCGTTCCAGAACGTCCAAGACATGTCGTACAAGTGGAAACCACCCGCTCATACCAATGAACCCTCCTAACCGCCCTTCCAGCGTCAACAGAACAAAGACCGCCGCTGCACAGCCCTGGCTTAACCCTCCCAAGAAGATTCGCTCGCTCGGAATGTTCCGACTCTCGATCTCTATCAGACTCCGCACGTACGCCGCCGTCTCCTTCAGGCCATCAAGTTGTAAGTCTTCCCGCTCCGAAGGGTCCACTAGTGAATAGTTGTCGAACCACTGGTGGATTGGTACACGCTTGAGCACAGTAGAGCGGCGCTTTGCCGCCGTAGGGCAGATGATTTTAAGACCAGGAATCAGAGCGGGTAGTGTGAGCGCTTGGGTCGTGCTGGGAGACTCGAGAAGAGCGGAACCAAACTTGGGTCCGTTGCTGCCACGGCCATGGAGGATAATAAGGGTGTGGGTGTGAGTGCTAGTAGGCTCAACCACGTGGGGATCGTGGTGGATGTTCTTCATCTTGGCCCAGTCCAGTGACCTTTGAATCAGGGTGTTCCATGTTTCTTTGCGCAAAGAGGTACCTTAATCATTGGATTGAGAGCTCAGCTTCACGAAAATGAATCGAAATGGTCAGGTCCGATGGGTTGGTGGGAGCCGCTGCGCCGAATGGAGAAGCGCTCTGTATCTTGGGAAGCAGATCGCGCGCTAGCAGGACAGCAAGGCGCTGTGACGGGGTGAAGGGAGTGTGCGTAAGGGGGCTGTTCTATGCATTTGTCAGACTGAAGGTCCAGACAGGTGGAAGGAGAAGCAATCTGACGTGCCACAGGTACCTAACTGGTGACTTTGCGCCCTAATAGGTTCTGTATACAAGTTAACCTAATAGGGATTATTAAAGAACATAACGTAGGTACCTTACCTTAACGTTATGAGTTAACGTTAGTGGTGAACGGCTAAGTGCTTAGGGTTAGGGGTTTTGGGTTAGAAGATGAACTTTTGGTACAGTGGGCTCAAGCGACTAAAGGCGCTGAAATCACAGTAAGGAGCTCCAAAAATCAGCGTCGACGCCATTCAGAATAGATATCCACTTCCCCTGCACATGGAATCTGCGCATCGTTCCGCCTCGCTCCTTTCGAGGCCACCCACCAATTGTATGCCATCACGCAAAGAAGACAGACCATGTGCATGGTCGTGCTGTGTCGACAGCCGTCTACTCACTGCTTGAGGCCCCTCTGTACCAGACAATCGATTGTCGGTCACATCAATCATCCAGCATGGATAATCTCAGGTCCAGCAAGAATAGACCGCTGCAGCAAACCCAAGAGGTGGATGCGCGGTGTAAAAACAAAGGCAACGATGCAAATTCCGGATCTCCCCCAAGGCGCCATTATGAATAATCTTTCCACTGAAGTCATGGAAGAGGGCGTACCCACATATCCGACGGTGGTGCAACAGGCCAAGAATAACATGCTTAAATTTGACCATTGCGTCCTCCTGACCAGAGTGGGAGGGTTCTACGAAGTGTGATGTCCAGCCATAGAAGTACTTCACTATGCTCATGATATATATAGCTCTACCTCGAACATGCAGAACGGTACGGACCATTGCTCAACCTGAAGGTGGCGCAGAAGAAAACCGCAGCAGGGCCTGTGCCCATGGTACACCTCCCAAGCTTGCACGTTCGTCAAAGTCCGCTCATAGTCTTTTAGGCTGGGTTCCCATTCTTTCAGCTTGACCGCTTTCTCAAGATTCTAGTCCAAGACCTCAACAAGTATGTGGCCATCAGCGAGGAGTTTGCGAACACTCTTACTGGTAAAGTAAAGTCAGGAGGGCTGCTGTTCGATCGCAAGGTCACGCGCATTATAACGCCGGGAACTCTCATAGATGAGAAGTTCATGGACCCGTATGAGAACAACTTTCTGCTCGCCATTCATGTTGGGGAGCCTGAATGGGCGGACACACAGCCAAGTGCAACATTTGCGAACCCGCGCCATGAGGAAACTAGCTTACCAGTCTCGACTCCAAGCACAGTCGGGCTGGCCTGGTTGGATTTATCGACTGGGGACTTCTTTACCCAAGTAGCCACAATGGCATCACTTCCTTCAGCAATTGCCCGCATTGGACCACGGGAGATTGTTCTGGACAAGCCGTGGGAAGAGCTGAAAAGGTCTGGTCTGCACGCAGTACTTGAAGAGGACCGCCACCTGGTGACCACCCTCACTACGTCACCTGTGCCTCTCCCGATGTCCGAATGGACGCCAATGCTGGAATGTGCAGTTCCAAAGACTGTGGAGTCTCTATTCACGAGTAAGGAAGTCATAGCCGGAAGCTCATTGCTTCAATATCTGAGGACTCAGTTACAGGGTTTGAATATTAAACTCCAGCCTCCGGTACGGAGGCAAGTTGAAGAAAATATGGGCATAGATCGCCATAGTTTGCGGGCTCTGGAAATACTCGAAACAGCTAGGGAAGGCCTTGGCAAAGGCAGCCTCTTGCACGCAGTGCGTAGAACGGTCACAAAAGGTGGTGCTCGTCTCCTCAAGGATCGACTTAGTACGTGAGGGCAAAACTCTCCTTAATAGAGCAATTAGCTTAAACTTGTATACTCTGAATTGCAACATGTTCTGATAGTGGAGCAGCGTCACCCTCAGCCTCCCTTCCCGTCATTCGGGAACGCCTGGACCTAGTTTCTCGGTTTTTCATAAGCTCATCTCTGCGCGAAGATATTGTCACGCTTCTCCGCCGAAGTTTCGATTCGCAGCGTTTGGTACAGAGATTTTCTTTGGGAAGGGGAGATGCGGACGACCTGATCAGCTTGGCCCGAACTATCGAAGTCACAGACCAGATCTCCCAGTCCTTGTCCCATTTCATACGGACCTACGACCCTCGCCCTGACGCCGAGGCAGCCGAGGTAGACTGCCTCAAGTCCGTCCTGATACGGCTTAACCTTGACGGTCCTCGCTCTTTGTCAAATCGCATCAGAGAAGCCATCGATGAAGATGGCTTGCTTGAACTGGGACGGATCGAAGACACCGATGCTATAGAGATGGCAGCCCTTACGCAGGATGTGCTGACCGACGAAGGCTCGGGGGAGGACCTGGAAATGCTGCCAAAGCAGATCCGGAAAAGGGTGGCCGCAAGAAAGGGTACTAGCATCAGCAATCGAGATTTGGAAGACGAGGACACATGGATTATGCGTCAAAGGTCTGAGCAGCCTGAATTCAAACCGTGGCCGCTTACTGACGCTCTGCATAGCGCAAGCACCACTTTACAATCTCTCCATAGCGATCTGGAAAGGCTGCGACAAGCGAAGATAGAACTGGCGGAGAACTTGCAGCAGAGCCTCGGTAGATTCCTTGGTCACTGCCAGATCGGCGGGTGCTAAATTTTCTTTGGACTAGGAGCTTCAAGCCTGACTCTCCGATGGACTCCTGGCCTTGGACATATCTGCCACCTGAAGGGCGCGAAGGATATAAGGTCCTCTTCAAGCAACTTGAGCTCTGCTAGGAGTGTGAGCTCAACGAAGACGACACGCTCCTTCTACCTGCCAGAATGGTCCGATCTTGGTAGCAAGATTGATCAAGCCAAGCTGCAGATACGTTCAGAAGAACAACGCATTTTCAAAGAACTTCGAGAGCTGGTGAGGCACACCATGGGTTCTTCCCTATCAGTCACTTACGAGGAAAGGTGATTGCCAACCTGATAAGACTTCGACGCAATGCCGGAGCATTGGACGAACTGGACATTGCGTGCTCCTTTGCATTCCTTGCGAAGGAGCAAACCCTCATCAGACCCATTCTCAACCCTGGGTAGGTCATTATAGAATCTCGGCAGTACGACACTAACAAAGAACAGTCGCAGCCATAAAATTGTTGGAGGAAGGCATCCGATGGTCAAGGTAGGACTTGAGGAGCAGGGGCGATCGTTCGTCAGCAATGATTGCTTCGTTGGTGATGTGGAGCGCATCTGGCTTATAACGGGGTAAGATTCCTTAAGAGCTGTAAATCTGCCACAACCCATGCTAACAAAAGTAAGACCAAACATGGCTGGCAAGAGCACCTTTCTCCGCCAGAATGCTCTAATCTCCATCTTGGCCCAAGTTGGGTCCTTTGTACCCGCTGAGCACGCTGAAATCGGTGTTGTGGACCAGATCTTTAGCAGAGTGAGACGGCCTATTGTAATGAGATTCAAGCTTCTGTGATATGTACTAATTGATATAGTTGGGCTCGGCGGACAATGTATCGAAAGATCAATCCACCTTCATGGTGGAGATGATAGAAACAGCTGCCATACTCAAGCAAGCTACCCCGCGGTCTTTCGTAAGGATTCCCATGTCAAAGTAGTGATGTCTTCCACTGACTTGAGGATTTAGGTTATCATGGACGAAGTCGGACGAGGAACGACGCCAGAGGACGGCGTTGCTGTGGGATATGCTTGTCTCCACCATCTCTATCACACGAATAAGTGCCGGACACTATTCGCCACCCACTTTCACGCCTTGGCTGACATGACACGGCCCATGCCCTTGCTTGGATGCTATTGTACTGATGTAGCTGAAGACGACTTGGGATCCTTCACTTTCGTCCATCGTCTTAAGAAAGGTGTGAACAGGCGTTCGCATGCTCTCAAGGTCGCCCGTCTTGCAGGTACTTACTCTAGACTCTTCAAGTTATAATCAATTGTGTTGTGACTTACTCTTCTTTCAGGGTTGCCCGAAAGTGTTATAAGTGTTGCAGAGGACGTGCTAACTCGGAACGGCGATATCTAACTTTTCAAGGCAATATGTGTAACAGAGATCTTTACACAACGGTGCGCCACGCCGCTGTGCCGCATTTACTGTCCACTAATGCCATGAAGCAGCACCTGAGACCCTCACCGCGTCTGAATGGTTTTCTACTTCGATACATCTCAAGTATATCAACTTATCCAATTCGGCGATGATGTCAAGGCGCCGAGCTCGGTTTTACAGTCAGTGCCGGACCGCTCAGTCGAATCCTGGTTCGCCATTGCGCTTGAAACAGTTGTGCAGTTTGCCACGGGACTTTGGAGTTGGTATAGTGGTCCACAGGCATACAATCGTTATAGCAGACCCTTGAAGCAGGTACATGGGACAGCGCCCGACATATATTGTAATTTCATCGGGCCGGCTCTACCAAGAGCATCTACAGCTTGGTCAGATGACGCCGGTATTGACTGCTTGCTGGTCCTGTGTGTACATCTGTCCTGCTTCATGGTAGGACGGACAGGTGTAATACATCTTGAAAGAGTCGATCCCGCAGGATCTACTTCCTTTCGGGCAGGAGCACAGTTCGCACCGATTCAACGGAGCCTCCCTCAGCACAACATTGCAGTTCTTTTCCAGGGTAATGCGGTAATGCGTGAGGAAGTGGTTGACATAAATCTGTGATGGGCTTCTCCATCTGGGGACTCACAGCTCCGTCGGATTATCGTGGACCAGTCGCATCAAACTCTTAGCTAGTCAGCATCTGATGTAATGCGCGCAAAGCAGTCGTGCTGGGTACCTAGAGCATATTCAAGGTAAGGCAGGTACTGTTATGTGCATCGTACCTTACCTCATGGAAAGGAAGCAGCCTGGTGTGAGGGTAAGTTAACGTTACCTTCTTTGTGTTTGCTTGGTAAAGGTTGGTAAAGATTAGTAAAGATTGGATAAGCATTATTGTTTGTTGGGTGGTTTGGGTCAGCATGCCGTAAGGATGAGCTAATCAACTAAGTTAACGTTAACTTAACGTTTCCAGGTACAGTAGTAGCTACTGGATCGGGAAGTTTCCTTTCTTACCTATGCCCATGACGCACTGACCAAAGGTACCGTAAGTACGGTACTGTAACAAGTGCAGCTACCTACGGTACCTATGGGGGGAGAAATCATTGGGTATCATCGGCCTTGGATGTTACCTTACTATATACAGCTATTCCTAGAATGTTGGCTCCAAGGGGCGCGTAGCGAGAATTTGTAGAAAATAAACAGTAAAACCTGCCTAAATTCCCTCCCCCCTAACCATCATCCACGAAATCGACCTCGCTGCCTTCCCCAACGTCGCCATCGTCACTGTCACTATGGGGCGTCCTCATAGTCTCGATCACAACACCAGGGGCAATATACAAATGGATCTGGAGTGTGGAATGCCACCCAAGGCCATAGCGGAGATCACAGGATATAGTTGAAAGTACATTGAGAGAATGTGGAGAAATCTATGGAATTGGGGGTCAGTCACTGTACTCAAATTGTTCAAATTGGGGACACCAAGACTACTCACAGTTGCTATGACAGAGGTAGGTCTCAATCTAGAGAGAGGGACCTGATTTACTAACAATTAGTATAGAAAGTACTCAATTTTCTTGAGGATCGACCCACAGCATATCTGAATGAGGTGCAGAGGTATATCTGATATGAGTATGAGGTTCAGGTCAGCATTAGTACTGTCAGCCTCACCATCAAATGGGCTGGCTGATCAAGGAAGCAGGTAAGCATCCTCTTGTCACTGTTACTGTCACTAAGGGGGTGGTTTCTAGTGTCAGAAATGAGTCATTGAACGCTCTTAAAAGGCCTGTGACAACTGGATGGTGCAGCTGAGTAGCTGGCATGCTAATCAGCTAGTCTTTGTCGACAAAAGCGCCGTCAATCTCTGTACTGCAGACAGGAAGTTTGGCTGGGCTGCTGTGGAGAAGCAAGCAGTCATGAAGGAGTCCTTTCAGAAAGGAAAGCACTACAGCATCCTTTCAGCATATACAATTGATGGCTATATTGCTTGAGAGGTCTATGAGGGAGAGGTGAACAAGGAAATGTTCAATACTTTCATTTGGGAGAAGGTCTTACCTTTGTGTGGGCAATTTCCAGAGCCACGCAGTGTTCTATGCATGAATAATTGTGGAATACATTGTTCAGAGGTAAGTCTCCATACTAATATAAGTATCCTTGCTATTGCTATTGCTAATCCCAGTGACAGGAGCTTACAGCCATGTGTTATGAGGTCAGTGTTGTCCTTGCATTTCTTCCTTCCTATTTGCCAGACTACAATTCTATTGAGGAGTCATTTAGTGGGCTAAAGGCATGGATGCGGAGGCATAAGGCATTGGTGGAGGGGTTTGAGGGCAAGTTTCCAGCGTTTATTCATATGGCTGTACAGGAGTATAAGGCGGGAGGCAATCCAGAGGGACATTTTTGAAACAGCTTTATTAATTGTACATAGATATATTATTATAATGAACTAGCTACCATTCCTCATTGTCTTTAACACTTGCAATGCTTCCTGCTCCTCTTTAAAATCATAGGCCTCTGTAAAATAAGCCTCTGTAGTTGTCACATGTCTTCTTTCCTTCTGATATGGGTGTAAGACTTCCTTTAACCGTCATTCAAGATTGACTGAAATGCCCAGCTCCCTCCATGTCTGCTCAGTGGCCAGCTGTATACTCTGTGGATTGTACATCTCTTTCAAAAGAATATCACAATAATCCATCAACCATGCCTTCAAAGTAGGGTGTTTCCACCCAAACCAAGTGAAGAAGTCCTGCAGCCATGTTTCAGAATCGGTGCTCAAGTCAAGTGAACTGCTGACAAGTGGTACTGCAGGCAGTGCTGACGGGGATGTGATGGGATGTGTCTTTTGTGGAGACTGCGGAGCCTGTGGTGGAGGTGGTGGAGGCGGTGAAGGTGGTGGAGGCGGTGAAGGTAGTGGAGGTGGTGGAGAAGACAGTGAAGATGCGGACTGTGGAGGAAGCAGTTGAGGAGGAGGTGGAGGAGGAGGGTATTGAGCTGGGATGTATGGAACATAATGTGGAGACTGTGAAGGCTGTGGAGGCTGTGGAGGAGAAGGAGGATGCTGTAGTGCTGCAATTAGTGGAGTTAGTAGTCCTAGTATAGCCTCAACATCACTGAAAGAAACTGCGGGGGTAGGGGTTTCTGGCGCTGGCGCTGGTGAGGAAGTGTAAATTTGAATGGGGTGAGGTGGTGAAGGTGTTGTGGATATTGACGACATGGGAAAGGGGAAAGACAGTGTGATTGATGATGAGGTCCTCTTCTTTGACTGGTCAGCTGACATGATCTTCATGCTGATGAGTGGTGCATGAATTGTTGCTTCGCCCTTATTAACAGCCTTTGCCCACATTTGAATAGCTGCAGAGTTGAGGACCTCATGAATGCTGTTGTGGAGGAGGCAGTAGTGATCATAGTTGGGGCATGCCTTGTCACCACATTGATAGTGAACAACAATAGCATTTGATGTGTAACCAATGTTCTTCAAAGCCTTTGCACGTTGATCTGCATCCTTCTTATGTATCACAGTAGCTGTTCTCTGATATTTGTTAGCAAAGACACTAGAAATCAATGAAGAAAGAAGACAGATTCATACTCAATGCTTAGACTTGTTTTTCTTCTTCACAACTTCTTTCTTTGTTGACTTCTCACTTGCTGTAGTGGTATCCTCTGCTGCCTTTCTATCCCAGTCAGCCCTTATAATGACTGTTATTCCTTTTCTCTTGTTACTGTCTCACAGTTTAACAAGATCCTTCACTTTCTGTCAGTTGTTTGTGCCTCTAAGGGCCACAGTGATCACAGCATCCTTCTTTGCAGCTAGGCAGTTGATCTTGATCCTTGTTCAGTGCCTATGATAAGAGTATTTCCTCTCATCACAGTATTTCTTGATCACTGCTGACTGCTTAAGATCTCAGGTCCTTCACACAAAGCTCTTTCCTCCCTCATTCAATTTGAAGACATTTGAGTTCTCATCCACCAATTTCTTGTTCAGATATACTGTGTGAGACACAGTATATTGTATGGATGACACTGAATCTTTGTTGACAGCAACATCAAGGTTGAGGACCTCAATGGGGTCATTGTCAAGGTTCAGTGGACAGGCTGGTGTGGGTACTGGCATGGGCACTGATCCTCACATTACAGGAGACTTCTTCTTTACAGAAGAAGTCTTTGCAAGGGCCTTTTGTTTCATCATAGTGGCGGCGACGACGGCAACGTCGGGGAAGGCAGCGAGGTCGATTTCGTGGATGATGGTTAGGGGGGAGGGAATTTAGGCAGGTTTTACTGTTTATTTTCTACAAATTCTCGCTACGCGCCCCTTGGAGCCAACATTCTAGGAATAGCTGTAAACCAGCCAGCATCCAGCATCTCGCTCTTTTCTTTGGATTCTGTTCACACAATAGACATCATACTCTGTTGATAGATCCCAATCGTGATATTCAACGCAATCAACACTCGATTCCATACCTTTCTCTGATCAGCACGTCACCCAGGCAACATGGCACCCAAGATTGCTATTGTTTTTGTGCGTCGTCCCTTCAGGCTCTGAGAGCTCTGGCATGCGTGAAATCACCCTGTGATCCGCCGGAAACTCCAGAAAGGCTCTGCTTGTCTCGAGTCACGTCGTGATGTGAATTTCGCTGATGTCCCATTGTCACGGCTTGCAGTACTCTATGTATGGCCACATCCAGAAGCTCGCCGAAGCCGAGAAAGCCGGCATTGAAGCAGCTGGTGGCACCGCTGACCTTTACCAGTAAGCTATAACTCTCACAACTATTTCCGAGTGATAGGAAGCTGACCCCGTCTTGTAGAGTCGAGGAGACACTACCTGGGCATATCCTCGAACTCATGCATGCGCCCCCTAAATCCAGTCTGCCCGTCATCACCCCCGGAAAACTCGAACAATACGATGCTTTCCTCTTTGGAATTCCTACCCGCTACGGAAATTTCCCGACACAGTGGAAAGCCTTCTTCGACAACACCGGCAAGCAGTGGACTCAGGGTGCCTACTGGGGCAAGTACGTTGGAGTGTTCGTGAGCACGGCCGCCCCGGGCGGTGGTCAAGAGAGTACGGTTATTTCGGCGATGAGTACCTTGGCGCACCATGGCATGATTTATGTGCCCTTGGGTTACAAAACTGCCTTCCCCATCCTTTCCGATTTGGAGAAGGTGAGGGGCGGTAGCCCGTGGGGAGCAGGCACTTTCGCGGTAAGCCGAACCTGTTGTTGGTTCCTAGAGATACATCCCAGTCCCCGGAACAAATGATCGTGATCCAAGATGGTCGCACTACGATGAATATGCTGACTGTCTCAACCCAAGGGTGCCGACGGATCTCGCCAGCCAAGCGCGCAGGAAATCGAATTAGCGACCATTCAGGGCAAGTCGTTCTACGAGGCCGTCAGCAAGGTCAGCTTCTAATACAACAACTGGACCGATGGAATGGTGGCGAGCGCCAGGGTGAGAACGAACTTTGACAAACTTGGGAAATCTCTTCGACGAGGATCCGTAGGGCTACGAGGGGCATGGCTTTGCAATTGAGTACACGCTTCCGAAGTCTAGTTCAGACTCCTGCTTCCAACACAAGTAGTGACAATAGATGAGTTCTATGAGATGCACTTATTAATTGAGTATATATGAAAGCAGTCCTGTCTTGCCCATAACAACATTTTCAAATAGTGAAGCCTCAAGTTCTACAGTAAATGTACCTTAAAGATGTTATTGTACGAGTGAATTGTTCTTTCAGAAGGCAGAAAAAGCCTACCTTATCTATCTGAAGACTACCATACCTATATAGCTACAAAGAAACACACTAAAAGTGATGAAATTGCACTAACTACAGTGAGCTGCACCACACAGTCTATACTTATGCAGTAACAGCAACAGAACAATATATACAATGCTATTTTTTTAATAAATTTTAGTTTTGTTCTCTGTATACTATACATTTAAGATAATGTTACAGACATCATTCTGATAGGCTCATTGAACATAATAAGTTTAATAAATTATGTTTAAGAAGTATACAGCTCAGTATAAGCTTACAAAGTCATAATGCTCACAGATAAACTGAATAAACTAATTTATAGTGTTTATAAATAAGTCAAATAAGCAGTTTAATATATATATAGATTTTTTTTTTAAAAGATAAATATATTTAATGTAATTATTACTTAACATTGTTGAGAAGCAGTATTCTAGCTGCTTCTATAAAGCAAAGTAAAACTAGTGTTAAAAGCTAAGTAAAGACTCTATTCACATTAACTGCAATTAACATTCTTTTTACTTTTTCTGTAATTCTCTCAATCAAGATGTGCTCATAGACAACACAGTTTAGAGATTTCACTAAATGACATAATATAGCATGAATATCTACTTTCTTTTAATAAATTATGAGCTCAAATTAACAAAAAGCTTCTTAAAGAAAGTGTATACTTTTAGTGTGACAGCAGTTAAGTATGTTGACTTTTAAGATTTATAAAAGATTTATAATAAATTCAGCTTTAGCAGAATCAGCACATTAATGACAGCTATATATGTCAATTATTGAGATTTACAGTCAATTTAGCTTTAGCAGTATCACTAACTATTGAGATTTATAATAAATTTAACTTTAGCAGAATCAGCATTTTGCAGTAACTGAGTATGATTAACTTAAAAGATTTATAAAGAATTGATTTCAGCAAAAATCAACACTTATAATTGCTCAGAAAGCACTGTTCTATAGTAGTTAAGTATGTTTAATTTGAAAGATTTACAGAAAATTGATCTCAGCAAAAATCAGCATTTACAGTTACTCAGAGAGCACTGTTCTTTGATAGTTTAATATGAATTATTAAGATGAATAAGCACTACTATCTTATAAAATAAAAGATATAAAAGCTTTTTATTTATTTTATTTATATTATCTTCAATGCATACATTGTTATTTTACTTTATTCACTTCTTATACTATATGTCAACTATCATCATCATAAACTTCAACAACTTCTTTATAAAGCAACAATTTATTTTAATTCTCACTTACAAGAACTGCAATCAATGATTTATTCTTATAAAAAGATAATTGATAAAAGAAGATCTATAAAATGTTATTAAAGTCTTAATAGTTAATATGCTGATTAATAAATTCTTAGATTCATTTTTTCTCAGTAGTCTCAGCTTCAGAAATTAGAAAATTGATGTAAAGATCTTATATTAACTTATTATTTATATAAATACAGATGATCAAGAATATCTGATGAATAAAATCAGCATAAAGAATATTTAAAATGTATTAAAGTTTAAGTATAAAAAGAAGCTATAAATGATCAGAAAACAATATTTAATAGAGTTTGTTGAGTACAGAATATTAAAAAATGTATTTATTAAAGAAGTATAAATTTATTTAAGCAAACTTAATAAAAAGATCACTGCAACTCAGTCTGACATAATTAAGTTATTTAAATTAAAATAACAATTTTAAACACTGCTTTAAGTGCTATTAATTAAGTACATTGTGATCTGTAATGTCATTGATACTCAGAACAATTTAGACATCAAGAGAGATTTATAAAAACTTTAAAAAAAAAAGATACAGCTTAAGACTGATGAGACTGTCATTGTCTTGTGAATAAATAAATAGAAAAAAGATTAATATTTAATGAATTAGAATTGTAGTTTATCAAATCATTATGTAATTTATATTAAACAACATTATTGCAGATCATTTAACTCAGATAGTAATCATTCTTTTTATTACTTTATTAAGTACTTTCTTTACAACAACTCTCACTTCATTAAAGATTGCAAATTTCTTTTTAATGTTAAGCAAGATACTTAAAAGAAAATAAGCAAATTAACTGCAGTTAAGCTGTACAGATTGACTGTAGTTAAGTTGTATTAAAAGTCAGTTTATAAAGAAAAAGAAAAGAGATACAGAGTTTTTAATGCAGAAATTAATGATAATAATGATAATGATTTCTTCTTTAAATCTGAAGAGAAAAAGAAAATTAATAATGAAATTGCTGCTCTATTTAAGAAGACTGTCAGTAAGATGCTTAAATTTAAATGAATTATAGACTTTAAATTCTTCTTATACATAACTGATTAACTTTAACTCTTTAGTGACTTTCTTATATAAATGAGATGTCAATAAATTAAAGTTAAAAAAAGACATTTATACTCTCACTATTGTGAAGTGATTATTATATAAGTTAGATTAAAAATTTTTGTAAGACTGAATTCAACACTTTATATGTCTAAACTTGAGATTAATCTTCTGTCAGAAAAGTAAATGTATAAAATAAGACTGTATAAAAGCTTTAATTAATACTGTCTTTAGATGTGTAATAAGCACAGCAAGACTATAATAAAAATGTTAAAGTGAGACAGAGTTTATATAGTTAAGTATATTACAAAAAGTTTTAATAAATTTATTCTGATATTTACAGTATACATGTTACATTCAGAGACTGTCTTTTCTGTTATTGCTTTAGATGCAAGCTTATATGTTCAGACTTATAAACATAATTTTATGATTAACTTTTTAAATATTAACACTGCATCATTAAATGAAAAGATCAAGACTTATAAGCTTTAACATTGATGATTTGCTCATCTTGATTTTGTAAAGTTGCATAATCTTTATAAGATGACAATTCTTGAAAAGTCAATTTTTATTGTTGAGAACAACAAGAATATGTATGAGATTTGTGCTTTGATTAAGTTCATCAATAAGTAAGATTACACTGTAAGTAAAAGAAAGATTAACATTTTTGTTTTTGTCTTTATTGATATATGCAGCTCATTATTCTTGTTATTTAATGAATATCAATATTTTCTGAAGATAATAGATAATCACTTCTGAAAGATATAAACAATACTGCTGAAGCAATGTAATAAGATCTCACAGACATTATAAGAATGATGATTAAAGATTAAACTTTAAATTGATGCAAAGATTCTTGCTGTATAAAACAACAATAAAATAAAGTTAAAGTTCATTTTAAATGACTGATGCAAGTCTTTTAACATTACACTGCAATACATGATGCTCTATATGTTAATTTAGAATAACATTGTTAAAAGAGTTATTCAAATCACTGAGAACTTTGTGTATACTATGATTAAAGAAACATAACTGTCAATAAAGTTCTAAATGCAGACAGTACAGATAGATGTTTATCTTTATAATTAGACATTAATTAATTTCTTAATTAATGATAAATAAATGACTCTCAAGAAAGCTTTCATTGATGTGAAATCATTTATCAATTACATTTATATATAAGAATGTAAGTACTACAGCTACATTGATCTCAAGTTATTATCTGAAGATAGACATAACAAATTCATAAATTAAGAATAAGTAAGAGTCTTTATAAGTTATATTGAGAAAATCACAAAGCAGTATTAGCTTTAAGCTTCAGATCTTAAGTGCATCATTAAAAATTATGCTGTAAAGTTTGCTGAAAGCAAGAAAAGAGATATTGTTAATCTTAAACTGCAACAGCAGACATTAAATGTTCTTTTAAATAGAAGATTCATTAAATGTTTATAAAAGAAGTTAATCATTGTGAAGATCACAGCTTCAGATTAGACATTTACAATTTAAAATAGTAAGATACAGTTTAATTTAATTACAGTTAAGGCTGACAAGTCTTAAGATAAATAACATAAGATTAAGTTGACTGCAGTCAATTTAGATAAGTTATTAAATAAGAAGATCAACACTGATTAAGTTAAGACAGTGACACTTAAAGAAGTCAGAATCTTTCTGTGTATTAAGATCTTAAAATGAAAAAGAGACAACAATGATGATAATTAAGATGCAGATAAGTTCTTAATTAAAATATTAAGAATTATGCTGACACTTATAGCATTCTTTACAGACAAAGAAGACTCTATAATTAGATCTGACATTTTAACATTTATTATCTATGCTGAAGCAGTGAGAGACTCAATCTGAGAAGAAATGTAAAAGAATGTTATTTATGCAGAGCTGACAGTTTTAATAATAAATGAAATATGAAAAGAAACTGTATTATTAAGAAAAGTTAACATTATGATCAGTAAATAAGTCTTTAAACTTAAGCTGAACATCAACAAATTCTTAAATAAACTTAAGATAAGATTTGTAACAAAAGACTTTTCATAGATATATAATGTTAATTATAAGAACATTTTTATTTTTATTATTAAATTTAACATTCTGCAAATCTTTCTGACTATTGTTGCACTCAAGAATCTAAAGTGTCATCAAATAAATATTAATAACATTTTTACAAAAAAATTTCTAAAGAAAACAATCTATATAGCACTCTTTTTTAAAATCAATGTTGCATCTAATTATATTCTGCACATACTGCACAGCCTTTATGATCTTAAGTAAGTCACACAAAATTAACATAAATAATGTGTTATTAAATTACTTAAATTAAGTTTTCATTAAAGCAAAACTGATCTCTGTCTTCTTCTTCACAGCATTAAAAGAATTATGCTGCTTCTTTATGTAAATAATATTATTATAACTTCAATAAATCTACTACACATTCTCTGATTTAAGCAAGCTCTTATGAATATATTTAAAGTTAAGAACTTAAGAAAGACACAGAAAATTCTTAATATTTAAATTATACATAATTATAAAATAAGAACTCTGTGTCTAAATCAGACTCACTATATAAATAATATATTAAAGAATCTTTATATGCAATCTAATAAGCATAAAGTCATCAGCATTTTATTTAATAAATATGATGTCTTTTGTCTTGCTGACTTAACTGATCAAAGAATAAATTAAAGATAGTATTAACAGATAATTAAAAGTTTAATGTATGTAATAATTCATATTTAATTAAACATCATCTTTACATTAAATCAATTAAGTCAATATCTCAGCAATTCTGTAAAGCATCATAAATACACACTTAAGAAACTACTGCAATACATAAGATTAATCATTAATCTCAACATCATATATAACTTTAATGAAAGTTAAGCAATGCTTAAATACTCTGACTTCAACTATGCTTTGAATAAACAGAATTAAAAATCAACTTTAAAATGTATTTATATGCTTAAAGATGAATTAATGTTGTGAACAAGTTAAAAGCAGAAGTTTGTCACTATCTTAATTACTGAGACTGAATACATAGTTATGTCAATGTACATAAAGATTAAGATCTGACTTAAACAGATATTAAAAGATATAAGTATAAGTAAATATCTTGAAGTCAATTTACACTGTGTAAATATTTAAGAAAACAAAGCTCATTAAGTATTTTTACTTATTTAGTTTAAAGAAGATAATTAAGTCATCTTGATCTTAATTAAGAACATACATATACATAAATAGTTAAAGTACATTAATATCTTTTATTACAACATCTATGATCTGCATAAGCATAATCAGATTCAGATAAACTTTATACTCAGTTAAAAGATAATTGCTGATAGACTTATTAAATCTCTGTTTAGATAAATCTTTAAGCAATTCATTAAATTTATAAAACTCACTATTAATGATTAATTGAATTCTTAAATGATTTGTTAAACTCTTAATGATATATTTAGTTATTTAATGTTTGCTGTCAGTGAGAGTCAATAGATGCAGTCTCATTAAGTAAAAATGTTAAGAAATGATGTTTTAGCTGTTTCTATGAAGTAAAATAGAATTAATATCAGAGATTAAGTAAAGACTTTATTTACATTAACTGCAGTCAACATTCTTTTTACTTCTTCTGTAACTCTCTCAATTAAGATGTGCTCATAGACAACATAGTTTAGAAATTTCACTAAATGACATAGTATAGCATAAGTACTTACTTTCTTTCAATAAACATACTACTATCTATCAATTAAATCTTAATATGCTGAAATTTCTATATCATAAGCTTTAATCTTTAGATCTTATATCAGAGAAATCTCTAATCAGAAGATAATATATTAAATATTTTTATAATATAATTATAATCTTCAGTACACAGAAAGCAGCTTTAATTAATATAATTAATTTTTAAGATTTTGAAAATCTACACAAAATAAACAGCATACTAAAGATCAGCATTAAATATATTTAATAAAGAGTAAAAAAAGTTACAAAGCTTCTTAATAAAGCTTAATTTATACATTAATTTTAATCAGAAGAAGTTTAATTCTAAGATAAATAAAAATTTATATATAATAGTTTATAAAAAAAATGCAGTATTTAACTGAGTTAATCTTAAACTGCATAAGTTTTTAAATAAATTATTAAAAAAATATAAAGTCAATAAAAAGTTAATCTTTAATGACTTTAAGAAGTTTAAGAAAGAACTTTGAATTTTTTTTAAAAGAATTAATAAGAAAAGAGTAGTGAAATAATAACTTTATACATTAAAGATAAATAAATTAACAATTAAGTATTTAGTAAAGTTTCAGTATATTATTATTATTTGTTCTATTAACTCCCTATTCAGTCCCTATCTAGGTCTATGAGGGCGAAGCGCCTTTGCAAAGGAAAAACCCAAATGGAAAACCTTAGTCCCGCCCCGCAGGCGCTCCGCCGGCGTGGCACTGGCGTGTTGCCATTGCCTCCCGGGTGCGTCGATGGCCTATAAGCTGTCTGCCTCTTGAACATTTGCTTCCGCTGATCAGCGGGTGATCTCTCTTGGTTCCTTGAACCCCCTGGTTCATTGAACCTAGTCTGGTTCGTTGAACCTACCCTGGTTCATTGAATCATTGTCCAGTCGTTCAGGTGCACAAGGCTATTGTAACTCAAGGTATCTTTCTGGGCAATTTCCCGCGCAAGGCTGAACTGTCCTAGGTTGTATTTTATATATAGATTTACTGACATAACATTTAACTTTTACTTTAATGCAATAATAAAAGTTCTTTTATAGACTTTTGTTACTCTGTAAAGACAGCAATTCTGTAAATACTTTAGTAATTTAATAAATAACATTATTAATAAATTATTATTATCTTATAGATCTTATATCTGCAAACTGTAAAGTATAGCTAATTAAATCACTGTTATATAAAGAAGTCAAAATCATTTTATAAACAGTCTTTATATAGAAGTTATGATGCACAAAAAAAGCTTTAAATATTATATTATCTTTTTAAACTATTTATTATATATACTTCTTTCATCTTAATCTTACATCAATCTAAACATTTAATATACATATTATTGTCTTTATTAAGATTTCTTAATTATCAAAACATACAGTACTCATTAAATTCACATTGAGATCTCTGTAACATTTTATAAAGTGAATTAATTAATATTTATTTAATATAAATCTTACTTTATATCTCTTTACTTATACAATACATTAACTATAAACTGACTTCAGTCTACAGCAGTTTATCTGAGCAAAGATTTCTTATATAATTAAATTTATATTATTTATAAAATTAAATATTATAATTCTATTCTTTAAGCATTTAAAGATTGCAAGTAGTTCTGATTTGAAGAAGAGAAAGAGAATTAAAAAAAGTAAATTTTTTTATAAAATATTTAATTTTAAAGCAAATTCTTAAATCTCATAACAGTCATATTATAAATATTTAATTATTTTTAAATTCTAAAAAGATTATTTTTATGTGCTGTTCAGTTAAGAAGCATTTTACAGTATAAATAATTTATAATGAAAAGTCTACAGTGTGTATGATGTGCAGTAATCTTTTATAAAAGATATTATTAAATATTTTACTCAAATTCAGACTGAACATCAACATTATATACTTTAATTTGCTTTTCATGCAGTATTAATATATAATGTGAGCAATTTTAAAGCAGTAAAGATAGATCTTTATTTTTAGCTTTTATTTAATTTTATAAAAAAAAATTATAAATCTTTATTATATCAGCAATATATTCTGTAATCAGCTTTTTTATAAGCTTTATAATTGTATTTTTTAATGCAATAAAACAATGAATGCTTAAAAATAAATAATTTTTCTTTTTTTCTTTCTTAAAACTATTATAATGAATTTGTGAAAACTTTTTAATGTTGTTTTATTAATAAAGTATTTACTTATTACTTAAGTAAAATCATTCTTAATGATAAAGATCAGTTTCTTTAAAATCTCATTTAAAATATTATTTAATTTAAAAACTTTATCATTTAACAATTTATAAATTGTTTATTCAATCTGTTCTGCAGTAACTATTGATGAGATATTAAGCATATAATGTATAAATATTTCATTATTAATGTTATTTAAATCTGCTTAATCTTCTTTTAAAAAAAACTTCTTTATTAAAATTTATGTCTTAAGAACATTATCATTGCAAATATCATCATAATTCATTCTACATAAATATAAAATATAAAATGATATCTATGATTTTTCTGTGTGAAGCTTGCTTCATTACAAGAATCTTTATAAATTCTTTTTATAAAGATTATTTAAGACTGAGATTAACTATTTAATGAACTGTCTTCAGTTTATTTATTTTATGTGTTGCAATTTCTTCTTAAATAATTCTTAAAACAATTAATAAAATATTTTATTATAATTTATTTTTATATCATTATACTATCATCTTATACATTTAATGCTCACAAGAAGCTCTGTAACTCTTAATAATTACTAAGAATTTGTATATATATATAAATAAGTTTTTAGACAGTATTTCTTTAAATCTTTGTAAATAATTTGTTGTAGAGTTGTCAGTAAGCATAATGTATATATTTACTCACTTTAACATAGATATTGTTTAAGTTTTCTTTTATTTAACTTTTTAAATATACATTATTTACTTAAGACTGACTTCTTTGTTAGTATTGTAATTTAAATATTTATCAATATATAATCTTGCATGATTGCTCAGTGATTCATTGAATTACAAAATTAAATTAATTTCTTAATTGTCTTTAAAATAAATATAAAATCAATAATACTTTATTGATAGTCTTTCTTTCAAATTAACAGTTCATATAAGATGAGTAAAGAGAGATCATTTACTATAATTATAATGTAAAAATGTCTTAATTATATCTTATTAATGATTTAAGAATCATTTTAAAATAAATGATAAGTATTAAAGTTTCTTAAGAGCATAATCTTTCTCTTGATCTCATAAATAATTTATTAAATGATTTATTATATTTAAATTTAAGATCTGTTGCTTCTTAAATTGTACACATTGATGATGATTATGTCTTTATTTATATAATACATTTTGTAGTGTCATCATATATTGATTATATAATTAAAAGAATTAAATGTAAGCTAAAAACTTTTTATTAATTATAAAGTATTTTTTGAATGCTGAATCATCATTAATTATTAGACTATAACTTTGTAAATAATATGTAAAGTTTATATATTTATTAAATGTATATTTTTGTATAATCAACATCTAATGAATATTTAAGTCAGCTGTGTTCAGAATGAGTTTCATTACTTTGTAGTTTGTGAGTTCACAGTTAAATTGAAGAATTTAAGTATTTAATATAAAAAGAATTCTAATTATACTGTATCTTTCTTTATAAGATCAGTCAGCATCTTCTGCATTACATAGCTTTTCTGTTCATTATTATTAAGTTCTATTACAAAGAACTTAATTTAATTAAAGTTTTAAGTCACTATAAAAATGCTCTGTAAGTGTTTAAAGCTTTATTTAATTAATATTGACACAATGCTCAGAAATTATTCTTACTTTCTTAATTGAATCACTCTGAATTCATTAGACTGTAATGACAATTACATTATAGTTATAAATTAATTATAAATCATCATCATTCTAACTGTTAAGATCACACATTTCTTCTAATAAGTAATAAGAAAGCTTTTAAAAATATTATGTTTTGTGCATTTAATCACAATTTATACATAATATTCTCTTCTGAAAACAGTTCATAATTTAATGTATATTTATATATATGCTGCACTTTATCATCTTTTCACAGACTAACTATATATAATTTTACTGCTTATAATTAAAGTACTGTCTTATTTATGTGTTGTGATCATGAAGATAAGCATTATTGATTAAAAATGAATGATAATTTCTTTCTAAATAATTTTATGTTGTAAAGTCTATATAAAAAGACTGATCACAATAATATTTCTAATTTTATCTGTTTGTAAGTGTAGCTTATGCTGTTTAAGTGTGTATAGTCAGTGAATCTTTTTTATAATGAGTATAAGTATAATAATTTTAAATGCAGCACAAATTTCTTATATAAGCAATGTATTATTTGTGTTCCTTTTATTTTCAATCAACATAAATAATAAGATTCTTTAAAGCTTTATAGAATAGTTCTATTAAAGAATTCACAGATTCTTTATTTATAATTGATTAAATATTCAGTTTTTTGTATACTGATCTGAAATTGACATTTTAATGTTGCTGTTTCATAATTATTTTACTGCATAAATATCTGCAATTAACAGTTTAATTATGATAAGAAGTTCTATAAATAATTTGTCTTAAATGTTTAGTAGTTGCACTCTGACTACAGTGTGTTGCAAAAGAAATTTAATTAACTGATAAATTCTCTATATTGTCATATTTATTTATATATTTATTGAACTTCATTCTTCTTATATATTTATCTAAGTCTAATTCATTAAATCATCACTCTCTATTAAATTATTCAGTTTCTTCTTAATTCTTAAAAGCTACTTCTCAGCTTCTGCATCAAATTTTTACTTTAATTTGCTTGTATTCAAAGAGCTTTTACTCATCAAATTATATTTAACATTTTGTTTTGTTGTTAATCTGCTTCTTTAAACTTTAAGAGATCATCAGTTAGTTTATTAAGTCTGTTAATTAAAATATATTAATTAATATTAATAAGTTTAATAATAATTTATTGCTTCTTACTCTTTTGCTGTTGAGATTTGAGTGTAACTAATAATTAAACAGAGTTTTTATATCTTTTCTGTATTATATTAGTGTTCTCTGTGTAATTCATCATTGATGTGATGACAAACAGATAGAATATGTAATTTAAAGTAATATTTTGCAATCTATTTAACTGTTTAAGCTGTGTATAGAGAGTTTTGCTGCTGTTGTGACTTTTTATAAAGATTTAATAAGAACTTTTATTGCTTTATTATATTGCTTTATTATATCACTTTATTATATCACTCTATTGTATTGCTCTATAATTTTCATATTAATTAAGACAATAAAGCAATATATATGCAAAGTAACTTAATCATTACATAAGACATTGATTATGTACTTATCTGCTTTTAAGTATGTAAATGTAAATGTGCAAGCAGCTATAATTAAAATGTCTTTAAACAGTTCTTAATTAAAGAATGAGCTGACTAACTTTAATAAGTAAAAAAATGCAAAATTAACTTTTAACTTTAAGCTACTTGCTTTTTAATACTCTTTCAAGACTAATGTTTCACACTTATGTGAAGTAACACTATTAAATGATATAAACTCATTTGCAAAATCAAGTTTCTCATTTTTTAATATTCTTTTAAGAGTAGTACCTCATACTTATGCAGAGCAATATAATTAAGCAATATAATTAAATGACATTAAGAATAAACTGAAGAGTTTATTTATAAAAAAACTTAAATAGACTTAATGCTGAGCACTAACTCTTTATATTTAGTAATTGCATTACTGTCATTAATTATTTTAATGTATTTCAATCTCATTATCATTCTCATTAACATCACAATGTTAACTTTGTCAAAGCTGTCTACTTCTTTTAAAAATGCTATCTTTTACAATTTGTGAGCTCTGTAAGATCATAAAACAGTAATGATATAAGTGATGATATAAGTGATGATGTAAATAATAATGTAAGCAACAACAACATAAGTAATAGTGATACTTTTAATAACAGTGATGTAAGTGACAGCAAAAAGCTCAGAAAATAAATTAATTATATTACTTATTTCTATTGCTTATATGATTAATGTCTTATGCAATAGTTAAGTTACTTTATATATATATTGTCTTAGTCTAAAAGAGATATACTAATCTGATTAGAAAACTTACTTACTTAATATATACTATTATATTTAATGCAGATAATTCAACTTAACTTTAATCTAATTTGACTTTAGTGTGAATTGAGTCACAGATTAGAAATCTTAGCTTATAGATTAAGTTAAGTAAGAAATCTTAACTTTAATTTAATCTGACAGTTACTTTATTTATAATTGCTAATTAATTCTTACAGTATAATATACATTAATATTAATGCTGTTGCAGTTTTTCTGAACAAAATAAACATTATATTATAAAGAAAATAACTGTTTGCTGTGCTTTCTAATAGTGAAGAGAAAACACATTGAAGTAAAAGAAGAAATGAAGTCACTGTCATTAATAGAAGAGAATGATACAATATAACTATATAATATAATGCTTCTATAAATCATGTAAACAAGACACTATGCTGAATGTCTGAGCAAATGAAGTAACTAATGATTCAATAAATCTAAGTGAATAAAACAGTCTAAGCAGAATGAACTGAATTATGACTGCTATACTAAATAAAAAACATGATATTAATTTATTTAGCTAATTAAGAAACAAACAACTTATTGAAAGAAAGTAGATACTTGTGCTATACTATGTTGTCTAGTAAAACTTTTAAATTATGTTGTCTATGAGCATATCTTAATCAAGAGAGTTTCAGAAGAAGTAAAAAGAATGTTGACTGCAGTTAGTGTAAACAGAATCTTTACTCAGTCTTTAATATTAATTTTATTTTACTTTATAAAAGCAGCTAAAACACTGCTTCTCAACATTCTCACTTGATAAGACTGTGTCTATTGACTCTTACTGACAGCAAACATCAGATGAGTAAACACATCATTAAGAGTTCAACAAATCATTTAAGAATTTAATTAATCATTAACAGTGAGTTTCATGAGTTCAATCAATTACTTAAAGATTTATTTAAATAAAGACTTGATAAGTCTATTAATAATTATTTTTTGACTGAGCACAAAGTCTATTTAAATCTGATTGTACTTATGCAGATTGTAAATGTTGTAATAAAAGACATTGATGTGCTTTAACTGCTCATATACATGTGTGTTCTTAATTAAGATCAAGACAGCTTAATTATCTTCTTTGAGCTGAATAAATAAAGATGTTTAATGAGTTTCATTCTTTTAAATATTCATACAGTGTAAATTAATTTTAAGATATTTGCTTATGTTCATATCTCTTAACATCTGTTTAAGTTAGATCTCAGTCTTTGCACATATTGACATAATCATATATTTAATCTCAGTAATTAAGATAACAACAAACTTTTACTTTTGACTTATTCACAACACTGATTCATCTTTAAACATGTAGACACACTTTAAAATTAATTTCTAATTTTGCTTGTCTAAAACATAGTTAAAGTCAGAATATTCAAGCATTACTTGACTTTCATTAAAGCTATACATAATGTTGAGATTAATAATTGATCTTACATACTGCAGTAATTTCTTAAGTGTGTATTCATGATGCTTCACAGAATCACTGAAATATTGATTTAATTAATTTAATGTGAAGACAATGTCTAATCAAGTATGAATTGCTACATACATTAAACTTTTAATTGTCTGTTAATACTGTCTTTAATCTATTCTTTGATCAGTTAAGTCAGCAAGACAAAGAACATCATATTTATTAAATAAAATGTTGATGACTCTGTACTTATTAAATTACATATAAAGATTCTTTAATATCTTATTTATATAGTGAGTCTGATTCAGATGCAAGATTCTTATTTTGCAGTTATATATAACTTGAATGTCAAGAATTTTCTGTGTCTCTCTTAAGTTTTTAACTTTGAACATATTCATAAGAGCTTGCTTAAATCAGAGAATGTGTAGCAGATTTATTAAAGTTATAACAATATTATTTACATAAAGAAGCAGCATAATTCTTTTAATGCTGTGAAGAAGAAGACAGAGATTAGTCTTGCTTTGATGAAAACTTAACTTAAGTAGTTTAATGATACATTATTTATGTCAATTTCATATGACTTGCTTAAGATCATAAAGGCTGTGCAGTATGTGCAGAACATGATTAGATGCAATATTGACTTTAAAAGAAAGTGTTATATAGATTGTTTTCTTCAGAAAGAATTCTGTAAAGATGTTATTGACATTTATTTAATGATATTTTAAATTCTTAAGTACAATGATAGTCAGAAAGACTTGCAGAGTATTAAACTTAATAATAAGAATAAAAATATTCTTATAATCAACACTGTATGTCTGTGAGAAGTCTCTTGTCACAAGTCTTATCTTAAATTTATTTAAGAATCTGTTGATGTTCAGCTTAAGTTTAAAGACTCATTTACTGATCACAATGTTAATTCTTCTTAATAACACAGTTTCTTCTCATATTTCATATAACATTTTTTCACATTTCTCTTCAGATTGAGTCTTTCACTGCTTCAGCATAGATAACAGACATCAAAATGTTAAGTTTAATTACAGAGTCTTTTTTGTCTGCAAAGAATGCTGTAAGTGTCAGCATAACTCTTAATATTTTAATTAAGAGCTCATTCACATCTTAATCATTATTGTTGTTGTTTCTCTTTCATTTCAGAATCTCAATGCATAAAAAGATTCTGACTTCTTTAAATATCACTGTCTTAACTTAATTAATGTTGATCTTCTTATCTAACAACTCATTTAGATTGATTGCAGTCAACTTAATCTCATATTATTTATTTTAAGACTTATCAATCTTGATCATGATCAAGTTAGACTGCATCTTACTGTTTTAAGTTATAAATATTTAATTTAAAGCTATGATCTTCACAATGATTAACTTCTTCTGTAAACATTTAATGAATTTTCTATTCAAAAAAACATTTAATATCTATTGTTACAGTCTAAGATCAACAGTGTCTTTCTTCTTACTTTTAACAAACTTCACAGCATAATTCTTAATGATGTACTTAAGATCTAAAGCTCAAAGCTGATACTGCTTTATGATTTTCTCAATGTAGTTCATAAAAACTCTTACTCATTCTCAATTTATAAATTTGTTGCATCTATCTTCAGATAATAACTTAAGATCAATGTAGCTGTAGCACTTACATTCTTATATATAAATGTAATTGATGAATGACTTCACATTAATGAAAGCTTTCTTGAAAGTTGTTTGCTTATTATTAATTAAGAAATTAGTTGCTATTTAATTATGAAGATAAACATCTGTCTATACTGTCTGCACTCAGAACTTTATTGACAGTTGTGTTTTTTTAATCATGATGCACACTGAGTTCTCAGTAATTCAGATAATTCTTTTGACAATGTCATTTTGAATTGACATGTAGAACATCATATATTGCAGTGTAATGTTAAGAGATTTGCATCAGTCATTTAAAATGAACTTTAACTTCATTTTATTATTGCTTTATACAGCAAGAATCTTTGCATCAATCTGAAGTTCAGTCTTTAATCATCATTTTTGCAGTGTCTATAAAATCTCATCACATTGCTTTAACAGTATCATTCACATCTTCTAAGAATGATTATCTATTATCTTCAGAAAGTACTGATATTCATTAAATAATAAGAATAATGAGCTGCATATGTCAATAAAGACAAGAACAAGAATGTTAATCTTTTTTTTGCTTACAGTGTAATCTTACTTGTTGATGAACTTAATTAAAACATAAATCTCATATACATTCTTATTGTTCTCAATGATGAGAATTGACTTTTCAAGAATTGTCATCTTGTGAAGATTATGCAACTTTGTAAAATCAAGATGAGCAAATCATCAATGTTAAAGTCTGTAAGTCTTAATCTTTTCATTTAATGATACAATATTAATGTTTAAAGAGTCAGTCATAAGATCATGTTCATGAATTTAAACATGTAAACTTACATCTAAAGCAATAACAGAGAAGACAATCTCTGAATGTGATGTGTATATTATAGATATTAAAGCAAATTCATTAAGACTCTTTGTAATGTGCTTAACTATATAGACTTCATCTCACTTTAATATTTCTATTATAGTTTTGCTGTGCTTATTACACATTTAAAGACAGTGTTGATTAAAGCTCTTATATAGTTTCATTTTGTATATCTACTTTCTCAACAGAAGATTGACCTCAAGTTTAGATACATAGAGTGTTGAATTCAGTCTTATAGAATTTCTTAACTCAACTTGCATAATGATTACTTCACAATAATGAGAGTATAAATGTTCTTTCTTAACTTTAATTTATCAACATCTCATTCATATAAGAAGATCACTGAAGAGTCAAAGTTAATCAGTTATGTATAAAAAGAATTTAAAGTCTGTAATTTATTTAAATTTAAGCATCTTACTAACAGTCTTCTTGAACAGAGCAGCAATTTTATTGTTAATTTTCTTTTTCTCTTTAAATTTAAAGAAGAAATCATCATCATTACTGTCATTAATTTCTGCATCAAAGACTTTATATTTCTTTTTTTTTCTTTGTAAACTGACTTCTGATACAACTTAACTGTAGTCAATCTGTGCAGCTTGACTGCAGTTAACTTGCTTGTCTTCTTTTAAGTATTTTGCTTGACATTAGAAAGAAATTCATAATCTTTAATGAAGTAAGAGTTGTTGCAAAGAAAGTACTTAATAAAGTAGTAAAAAGAATGATCACTGTCTGAGCTAAATGATCTGCAATAATGTTACTTAATATCAGCTACATAATAATTCAATAAACTGCAGTTCTAATTCATTAAACATTAATCTTCTTTCTGTTTATCTGTTCACAAGACAATAACAGTCTCATCAGTCTTAAACTGTATCTCTTTTTTCTGAAGCTTTTATAAATCTCTCTTAATATCTAAATTATTCTAAGTATCAATGACATTACAGATTACAACATACTCAACTAATAACACTTAAAGCAGCATTTAAAATCATTGTTCTGATTTAAACAACTTAATCATATCAGACTAAGTTGCAGCAATCTTTCTGCTGAGTTTGCTCAGATAAGTTTATACTTCTTTAATGAATACATTTTTTAATATTTTATATTTAACAAACTTTATCAAATATTGTCTTTCAGTCATCTGCAGCTTCTTTTTATACTTAAACTTTAATATATCTCAAACATTCTTTGCACTGATTTTGTTCATCAGATATTTTTAATTATCTATATTTATGCAGATAATAAGTCAATATAAAGTCTTTACATCAGTTTTCTGACTTTTTAAGTCAAGACTGCTGAGAGAAAATAAATCTAAGAATTCATTAATCAATATATTAATTATTAAGACTTCAACAATATTCTATAGATCTTCTTTTATTAGTTATCTTTTCATAAGAGTAAATCATTGATTGCAGTTCTTACAAATAAGAATTGAAATGAGTTATTGCTTTACAAAGAAGTTGTTGAAGTTCATGATGATGATAGTTGACACATAGTATAAGAAGTGAATAAAGTAAAATAACAATATATGCATTGAAGATAATATAAGTAAAATAAATAAAAAGCTTTTATATCTTTTATTCTGTAAGACAGTAGTGCTTATTCATTCTGATGACTCATACTAAGTTATTAAAGAACAGTGCTCTCTGAGCAACTGTAAATGCTGATTTTTGCTGAGATCAATTCTTTATGAATCTTTTAAATCAAACATACTCAGCTACTGCAGAATGCTGATTCTGCTAAAGTCAGATTTATTATGAATCTTAATAATCAGTAATACTGCTAGAGCTAAATTAATTATAAATCTCAATAGTTGACATACACAGCTATCATCAGTGTGCTGATTCTGCTAGAGTCAAATTTATTATAAATCTTTTGTGAACCTTAAAAGTCAGTGTACACAGCTGTTATCAATGTGCTGATTCTGCTAGAGTCAGATTTATTACAAATCTTTTATGAATCTTAAAAGTCAACATACTCAGCTATCATCACACTAGAAGTATACACTTTCTCTGAGAAGCTTCTTGTTAATTTGAGCTCATAATTTATTGAAAGAAAGTAAATATTCATGCTATACTATGCTGTCTAGTGAAATCTCTAAATCATGTTGTCTATGAGCACATCTTGATTGAGAGAGTTTCAGAAAAAATAAAAAGAATGTTGACTGCAGTCAATGTAAACAGAGTCTTCACTCAGTTTTTGACACTAGTTCTACTTCACTTCATAAAAGCAGCTAGAACACTGCTTCTCAACATAACTGATGTTTAAACTGCTTAATATTGTATATGTATACATAAATGAGTGTTCATCTCTAAAATCTTTAAAATCTTCACTTTATATGTACTTACTATCTTCTTCATCTCTCATCATACCTTCATAGCCTAATATCAGAGCCTCAGAAAATGTCATGTGAAAATGCTTAGTTTTTTATCATAATATACTTCATTAATTTATTTATTATAATTAATATATTATTAAATCTAACTTTTCATACTGAGTTCTTTAACTTTAATAACTTCATAATAAAGTTCATAATAACAGACTTTCAGAGTGCACTTAATGTGTTTAGTTGTATTATTTTATTATAATGCTTATCTCTTTAAATCTTATTTGCATTAACATAAATTGCATTTAATAAAGTATTTTATAATTTAATTGTAAAGATTATCTATGTTGTATCTTCTTTATACAAGATCTTCTGTACATTTAACTTTTAGATGTCTGTCACTTTAGCTATTATAATATACTTTAATAAATTTTTTATTCATTAAAAAAATATTCTTTATCTTATACATTGCTGCTAAGCTCTTCATGAGAGTTTCTTTCTTATTTTTACATAAAATTTCAATATAAATTATTTTTACTTCTTCATAATCAGATCATCTACTTAAAGTGTCTACATTATTATTATTTTTTATTTTTTTATAATAAGTTTAAAATTTAAAGTCTGCTAACTGTTTCATTCAATGAATCTATTGTTAATTTAATTGCTTAGTTGTTATAAAGTTTCTTAAATTCTTATAATTTATAAAGATCTAAATAAACTTTCTGTATCTACAAAATAAAACCTTTAATCTTACAGTGCTTTTACTATTGCAAGAAGTTCTTTATTATAAATATTATAATTTTTCTTAAATTTTAACAACTTTCTAAATTAATATATAATAAACTTCTGTTGCCTATCTTTAATCTAATATAGATATGCTTTAACTGCAAAATTTAATGCATTAATTTTTAATATTTTTTATATATTTAATTAAGTATTTATAAATATATTGTTTCACTAAAACTTCTCTTTAATATACAAAATACATTCTTCTATTCTTTATCTCAATGTTATCTTTCATTCTTATATATTAAACACATAAAAGATTCTGCAATCTTTATATAATTAAATATAAACTTTCAATAATATTTCATTAAATCTAAAAAGACTTATACTTTCTTAATTTTTCTTAATGTTAATCAGTTTCTAACTGCTTCTGTTTTTTACAAATTTTCTTAATTATTTAGATTGAATAATATATTTAAGAAACTGAATTTTCTTAATTTTAAATTTGCTTTTTAACTTTTTCATATACATAGCTTTTATATTAAGCTTTATTAAAATCTTTTATATATGTTTGCAGTGCATTTTGAGATTATTTAAGTATATTAAAATATTATTAAGATATATAATTACAGAATTATTAAGATATCTTCTTAATATATTGTTGATAAGTTTTTAAAAGATAATTAAGATATTTTTAAGCTTAAATAACATAATAATATATTTATAATATTTATATTTTATTTAAAATGTCATTTTTCATTCTTTGCTCTTCTTTATGCATACACAGTAATACACTTTCTTCAAATTTAAATTTATAAATTATTTAACTTTTCTTAATCTGTCTTGCAACTCTTCTATTAGTAATAAAAAATAACTGTTTTAATAAGTTATTTTGTTAAGTTATTTATAATTAATACATAGTTGCTTAATATTATTCTGTTTTAATATAAACAGAATTAAATATTCTACTGATGACTTTAATAGTTTAATGAATTCTTTCTTAAGATTTTTGTCAAGATAGTTTTAAACTTTCTTAAGTTAATCTTTACTTATAAAATAAAATAACATTCACTTTAACTATTTATTATTTATAAATAATATCTTATAATCTCAAGCCTTATATTCTGATAAGCTAAAAGGTTACAACAGCAGCAAAACTCTCAATACACAACTTAAGTAATTAAATAAATTGTATAAAACATTTTAAAATCATTCTCTTATCTACTTATCATCACACTGATGATGACTTGCATAAAAAACACAGATACAGCACAGAGAAGACATAAAAACTCTGTTATCTGTTATAATAAAAATTTAAAATATATAGTTAACTGCTGAGTTCTATACTGAGCAATATAATCAAATATTATATGTATGCATCACAGCTATGCATCAGAGTGAAGTATAAAAGCAATGTATAAGATTAAATCTTAAGAAATGAGTAGTAAAATAAATAATAACATTGAGTAATATATTTATTAAGTATAGAGACTGAGTATAGAGATTGAGTAAAGATAGAGTGAATGTAGTAGATTGAATAACAGAAATAAAGATAAAAAAGTGTTAAGTTAAGTGTTAAAAGTGAATGTATTGATATATTTACTTATAACATTGATGTATATATCATAAATAAATATATTATTTACTAACAATTTAACATCTAAATATCATTAATATCTAAAAGCTCTCAACACATCTTTTAACTACATATTTTTAAACTATAATATATTTTCAAATTACAATACATCTTTAAACTACAAGATCACTCTAAAACTCATTATCATTTAGAGATGCATTTAAACTGCTTTTTAATAATATTTTTGTTAATTTAATTTTAAAACATCATTATATTGTTATATTACATCATGATATATATTAAGAAAACTTCAAGATGTAATGTTATGAAGACTGTATTAAGTGAAGAGAAGACAGCAGCAGCAGAAAAGTCATTTAGAAAAACATCTAAAAAAGAAAAAACTGATATTGATAAAAAAGAAAAAGAAAATAATGCTGTAGATATAAAAGAAAATACTAAAGCATTTAAGTCAGTTCACTATTGAAAGTTAGATAATAAGTTTAATTTTAATATATAATATAATATTTAATAATAATGTTCTATTTTACAGCTGTCATTCTTCATAAAATACATCACTATTAGAAATTAATAAATTTTCTAATAACAAAATTACTCTTTTAAAAGCTTTGCTGTAAGATAACTTAAGATTATTTAAAAAGAGTTTTTTCTCAGTATAAAATATTTTGCTTTTAAAGTTTAGTCATTAAAAGTCTGCAGAAGACAATAAAAGATTATATATTGTTATTTTTTTTAAAAGTATGTCTAATGAATTGTACAGTAATTATCATTTATTAATTAACAGAAAGCAGATGTTAATTTAACTGCAATTTATATAAAATGAATTATTATTCAGTACAAGAACATATCTTTTATTAAGAGATATATATATAATTGAAACATTACATTTAAAGATGTAGATTAAAGTAATTATTATTAAATTATTTTGAAAATATTTAATTCTCAATGTAGTAAATAAATAAATTAAATTGAAAGCTGTTCAACTATATATATATAATGCTTACTTATAATGCTTATATATCAGTAATCTTTAAGCTCATAACTTTTACTTTTAAGTTAAATCTTAAGAATTTATTTATTAATCAATCTCAGAATTCTTAAAATCTGAATAGAGCTTCTAAATTAAATTAAGCTTTAATGTTAAAGTCTGACTTAAATTCTTAAACTGATAATTAAAGCTTAACTTAATTTAATCTAAAAGCTTTATTTAAGTTAAGTTGAGTTAATCTGATTTGACAGTCACTTTACTAAAAACAGGAATCTGAAAGTTATCAATTAAAAATAATAACTTTAAAGATAGATTTTAAAATTAGTCTCTTAGAAACTATAGCTTAGAAATAGTATATTTAAAGTAAAAAATCAAATTGTTGATATTAACTTAATTATTAATAATGATTAAATCTAAATGAGCTGTAAGAAAGCAAGAGTTAAAACTGACTTTAAATACTAAAAATATTAAAAAGATCTTGTATCTTAAAAAATCTTTAATACAAAAACTTCAACATTCAAAGTATCTTGCAGTCATGATCATTGAGTTGAAAAGGTTGAAAAGAATATAAGAAAATATGAGATAAAGAAAGAAAACTTTAATTAAAAGAATTTACAATTTTAGAAAGAATTTTAAAGATATTTATAATATTAAGATGACATTAATTATCTATTAAAATAATTATTACTTAATATATAGATCAGTAAATATAAATTTATAATTATTATTTATGCAGTAAATTGTAAAAGATTGTTAAAAGGTGGCACCACACTAATAGCATAGCTATTGTGAGTTATATATCTAACACTTTCCCTAATCTACAATTGGCCCGCAACTGACCCGCAGGTGTAAAGAGTGCACACAGACAGTGGTTCAAACTCATGACCTTTTGAACTTACTCTCTTACCATGAACTTGAACCACTGGCAGAGGTGGCCTAGGCACCATTTTACACAAGTTATCACACACTAACTCAGGCTCATAACCTGTTAAAAGGTGGCACTACACTAATAGCATAGCTATCATGAGTTATATATCTAACAAAGATCTTATTTTAATGATGTTTAAAGCTAAGATCAAAGCAGCAAACTTTATATTTACTTTTAAAGAATGTACTTTCTGAAAACATAAAAAGTCAGCTTTAAAGCAATGTAGAATAGAAATCTGAGTACATTGTAAACAATAATTGAATTTATAAATTAATAAAGAATTTAATGTAATATTTTTACTGTTCTTCTTTTTTCAACATAATCTTTACTTTTTAACTTTCTTTTTTTCTCAAACTCTTCATAACTCATGCTTATCTTTCTTTTATTATAATAAATTATACTCAGACATTTACAGACTCTGAGTTTGTGTTAAAGAAGTATTATATTTATAATATTAAAGTGTTAAAATTAAATATGTCTTCTTAAATTTAAATGTAGCTTTAGATTTAAGAAAGTCTGAAATTGAACTCTTTAATATTATATTGAACATTGAAGTTAAAATGAGTTAAAGATTAAAATAAAATAAGAAATTTCTTATAATTTTTATAAAAATAACTTTTATTTAATCTTTTTATAAATGATTTTTCTTTCTTCTTAACTTAACATTCTCTAGCTTGATTCAATATTAAGCTTAATGCTTTATAAGTTTTTGCAACAACATCTTTTAAACAAGATATGATGTATACTGTATTTAAATAAATTAAATTAATATATTTATTCACTTCAATTAAGATTTTAACAAGTTCTAAATAATTATGCTAAATCTAAACTGCTATATCTTAAACAGTTAAGTTTATAATGAAATTATTTTGCTTTTTAAAATGATGAGTCTCAATCAGAAGAGAAGAGAAGAAAGATATATATATGATTGTTTCAGTAATTTGCAGAAAAATAAATATTATAATGAGAAATTAATTAGTAAATATAGCTTAATATTTATTAATACAGTAATATTTTAATAGTCTATTTCTTTTTAGTTTCTTGTCTAAAATCTTTTGCTTTGCTTTAAGATACATATCTATAATAACATTAACATTTTATTGCTTAACACTTTAATTAATTTTATTCTGAATACAGTCAATGATCATTACTGTCTTGTAAATATCAATGATTTATATTAAATAAATATATACAAATCATAACAGAAGACAGTAAATTCAATTATTTTTAATTAAATTCTATACTGTATTTAGAACAGCTATGATGAATATTTCAATGCTATTATTGCAAATTAAAGATTGCTGAGCTGAGAAAGGCAGTCAGTCTTTATATATTAAATGACAATTTTCAAAAAAATAGAATATGACATTCTTGCTAATTAAAAGATTAATTACAATAAATATTTTAATATGCATCAGATTCTTTTTATTGCTCATTTATAGTCTTGTAGTCTTTATTGAATAATTTCTACATCAAAAAGACAATATTAATTGTAAAAACATAGATTTCATTTCTTTAAAGATAATATTCTGTTCTTTTAATTTAAGTAGAAGATTTTATTTTAATATTATATTTAAACTAAAATTTAATCATTGATTCTGTTTTAGCTTAAAAGATAATAATATAAGAGAAGATAATATGTTTAACATTAATATTAAGTTGTTATTAAAATAATTTAAAATATCATTAAGCTCAGTCTATTTCTTATTGCATTAAGTAAGTGATTATTCTTAAATGAATATCTCTTTAAAGCTTAACAACAAGCTAGCATACTTGCACTGTAACAGATTTACAATCTTATTTATAAGATAAAGTGAAATAATTAAGTTATTATAGATATTGTTGTCAATATCATTTTTATTTAAATTTAATATCTTTACATTCTCATCTTTATTAAAGAACTTACAGATTGATCTATTGTTCTCTGCATCATTAACAATTAGTTGTGATTCATTTAATATAATAAAGCTGCAACACAATTTTTTACAACTTTAATATGCTGATCTTAATGCATAATTACTCATAACATCTTCACAATTAATTCTACTATTCAGTTTCTGATAGAGCTCTGCAGCATGTTTATAAATAATAAGAATATAAATGATCTTCTTTTATCTTATAAGAAGATTTGCAGAATGTGAATTCTCAGTATTTTAATTCTTAATGTTACAAATAGAAACTTTAAGATTAGTTTGCATTCTGAAGATAAGTTGTTAACAAAAGAATATGATTAAAACAGCTACACTTACTTTAGCTTTGACTAAGCATTATATTTTAATCATATTCTTTTGTTAACAACTTATCTTTAGAATGCAAGCTAATCTTAAAGCTTTTACTTACAACATTAAGAATTTAAACACTGAGAATTCACATTCTGCAAATCTTTTTATAAAATAAAAGAAAATTATTTACATTCTTATTGCTTATAAATACACTGCAGAGCTTTATCAGAAACTGAATAGTAGAATTGACTGTAAAGATGTTATAGATAATTATGTATTAAGATCAGTATATTAAAGTTATAGAAAATTATGCTGCAGTCTTGCTATATTAAATGAATTGTAACTAATTGTTAATGATGCAGAGAACAATAGATCAATTTGTGAGTTCTTTAGTGAAGATGAAAATGCAGAGATGTTAAGTCTAAATGAAAATGATATTAACAATAATATTTATAATAACTTAATTATTTTACTTTATTTTATAAATAATACTGCAAATCTGTTACAGCACAAGTATGCTAGCTTGCTGCTAAGCTTTGAAGAGATATTTATTTAAAAGTAATTATTTACTTAATGTAATAAGAAACAGACTGAGCTTAATGATATTTTAAATTATTTTAATAATAATTTAATGTCAATATTAAATATATTGTCTTCTCTTATATTATTATCTTTTAAGTCAAAACAGAATCAATGACTAAATTCTAGTTTAGATATAATGTTAAAATAAGATCTTTTACTTAAATTAAAAGAACAAAATATCATTTTTAAAGAGATAAAATCTATATTTTTATAATTAATATTGTTTTTTTAATGCAGAAATTATTCAACAAAGATTATAAGATTATGAATGAGTAATAAAAAGAATTTAATATATATTAAAATATTTATTGTAATCAATCTTCTGATCAGCAAAAATATCATATTTTATTTCTTTAAAAATTATCATTTAATATATAAAGACTGACTGTCTTTCTCAGCTCAGCAGTCTTTAATTTATAATAATAATATTAAGATATTTGTCATAGCTGTTCTAAATACAGTACAGAATTTAATTAAAAATAATTGAATTTACTGTTTTCTGTTATGATTTGTATATATTCATTTAACATAAATCATTGATGCTTACAAAACAGTAACAGTCATTAACTGTGTTTCTAGTAAGATTAATTAAAGTGTTAAATAATGAAATGTTAGCATTATTATAGATATGTATCTCAAAGCAAAGTAAAAGATTTTAGATAAGAAACTGAAAAGAAGCAAATTATTAAAATATTATTATATTAATAAATATTAAGCTGTGCTCACTAATCAATTTTTCATTATAATATTTGTTTTTCTACAAATTACTAAAACAATTATGTACATATCTTTCTTCTTCTCTCTTCTGATTGAAACTCATCATTTTAAAAGATAGAATAATTTTATTATAAATTTAATTATTTAAAATATAGCAGTTTAGATTCAGCATAATCATTTAGAGTTTGTCAGAGTCTTAATTAAAGTGAATAAATATATTAATTTAATTTATTTAAATATAATGCACATCATATTTTATCTAAAAGATATTGTTGCAAAAACTTATAAAGTATTGAGCTCAGTATTGAATGAAGTTAGAAAATGTTAAATTAAAAAGAAAGAAAAATTATTTGTAGAAAGATTAAATAAAAGATATTTTTATAAAAGTTATAAGAAATTTCTTATTTTATTTTAATCTTTAATTTGTTTTAACTTTAATGTTCAATATAATATTAAAGAATTCAATTTCAGATTTTCTTAAATTTAAAGCTACATTTAAATCTAAGAAGATGTATTTGATCTCAATACTTTAATATTATAAATATAATATTTCTTTAACACAAACTCAGAATCTATGAATGTCTAAGTATGATTTATTACAATAAAAGAAAGATAAATATGAATTATGAAGAGTTTAAGAAGAAAAGAAAGTTAAAAAGTAAAGATTATATTGAAAAAAAAAGAACAGTAAAAGCACTGCATTAAATTCTTTATTAATTTATAAATTTAATTATTATTTACAATATACTCAGATTTCTACTCTACATTGCTCTGAAGCTGACTTTTTATGTTTTCAGAAAGTACATTTTTTAAAAGTAAGTATAAAGCTTGCTGCTTTAATCTTAACTTTAAACATCATTAAAGTAAGATCTTTTACAATTTACTGCATAGATAATAATTACAAGTCTATATTTACTGATCTGTATGTAAAGTAATGATCATTTTAACAGATAATTAATGTTATCTTAATATTATAAACATTTTCAAAATTCTTTTTAAAATTATGAACTCTTTTAATTAAAAATTTCTTTCTTTATCTCATATTTTCTTATATTTTTTTTAATCTTTTCAACTCAGTAACTATGACTGCAAGATACTTTAAATGTTAAAGTTTTTATATTAAAGATTTTTTAAGATACAAAATCTTTTTAATATTTTTAGTATCTAAAGTCAGTTCTAACTCTTGCTTTCTTACAGTTCATTTAAATTTAATCATTATTAATAGTTAAATTAATATCAACAGTCTAATTTTTCACTTCAGATATACTATTTCTAATCTATAGTTTTTAAGAGACTAATTTTAAGATTTATCTTTAAAGTTACTGTTTTTAATTAATAACTTTCAGATTTCTATTTTTAATAAAGTGACTATTAAGTCAGATTAATTCAACTCAACTTAAATAGAGCTTTCAGATCAGATTGAGTTAAGCTTTAATTGTTAATTTAAGAATTTAAGTTAAATTTTAATATTAAAGCTTAACTTAACTTAAAAGCTCTGTTTAAATCTTAAGAATTCTGAGACTGATTAATAAATGAGTTTTTAAGATTTAACTTAAGAGTAAAAGTTATGAGCTTAAAGATTATTGATATATAAACATTATAAGTAAGCATTATATATATATAGTTAAACAGCTTTCAATTTAGTTTATTTATTTACTACATTGAGAGTTAAATATTTTCAAAATAATTTAATAACAATTGCTTTAATCTGTATCTTTAAATGTGATGTTTCAATTATATATATATCTCTTAATAAAAGACATATTCTTGTGCTGAATAATAATTCATTTTATATAAATTACAATTAAATTAACATCTACTTTCTGTTAACTGATAAATGATAATTACTGTACAATTCATTAAACATACTTTCTGTTAAATATATAACTCATGATAGCTGTGCTATTAGTATGATGCCATCTTTTAACAAATTATGAGCTCAGATTAATGCAATGATTTAATTTCTTATCTAAAATCTTAAAGAGATATGCATCTAGATTATCTTGTTGATGATTTAAGTTCATGATAAGAAAGTAAGCTTAAAGATTATAAGTTTGAATTGCTGTCTGTGTGCACTCTTTACATCTACAGATCAGTCACAGGCCAATTGTGAGTTAGAAGAAGTGTTAAATATATAACTTACAATAGCTGTGCTATTAGTGTGGTGTTGTCTTTTAACACTTTCAAAAAAAAAATAACAATATATACTTTTACTGTCTTCTATAGACTTTTAATGACTAAACTTTAAAAGCAGAACATTTTATACTGAGAAAAAACTCTTTTTAAATAATTTTAAGTTATCTTACAGCAAAGCTTTTAAAAGAGTAATTTTGCTATTAGAAAATTTGTTAATTTCTGATAATGATGTATTTTATGAAGAATGATAGCTGTAGAATAGAACATTATTATTAAATATTATATTATATATTAAAATTAAATTTACTATCTAACTTTCAATAGTAAGCTGACTTAAATGCTTTAATATTTTCTTTTATATCTACAGCATTATTATTTTTTTTTATTAATATCAGTTTTTTCTTTTTTAAATATCTTTTTAAATAACTTTTCTGCTGCTGCTGTCTTCTCTTTACTTAATACAGTCTTTATAACATTACATTTTGAAGTTTTCTTAATATATGTTATGATGTAATATAACAATATAATGATGCTTTAAAATTAAGTTAATAAAAATATTATTAAAAAGCAGTTTAAATGCATCTCTGAATAATAATGAGTTTTAAAGTGATTTTATAGTTTAAAGATGCATTGTAATTTGAAAATATATTATAATTTAAAAATATGTAGTTAAAAGATGTGTTGAGAGCTTTTAAATGTTAATGATACTTAAATGTTAAATTGTTAGTAAATAATATATTTATTTATGATATATACATCAATATTATAAGTAAATATATCAATACATTTACTTTTAATACTTAACTTAACACTTTTTTATCTTTATCTCTGTTACTTAATTTACTACATTCACTCTATCTTTACTCAGTCTCTATACTCAATCTCTATACTCAATCTTTATATTGCTCAATGTTATTATTTATTTTACTGCTTATTTCTTAAGATTTAATCTTATACATTGCTTTTATACTTCACTCTGATGCATAGCTGTAATGCATACATATAATATTTAATTATATTGCTCAGTATAGAACTCAGCAGTTAACTATATATTTTAAATTTTTATTATAACAGATTTAAACATTAAACTTTCACTGTAAATTGCAAAATATTAAATTTTTAATTCATTCTCAGTCTTTAAAGAAAGATCTGATCATTATGATCATTTATAGAACTTTATATATAATTTAAAAAAGACATTTAATGAATACTTAAATAACTTAAAGACTGTATGTGCAAGAAAGAAATAATAGAAATGTATAAAGAATAAGAATTTTAAATAAATTAAAAATATAAAGACAGCAGATTACAGAGCTGTAAAACAGAAAAGAGATGTATTGAAAAAGATTGATTTATATTAAATTATAAATTTAGCATTGAAGAAGATTATGAAAAAAAAGATTAAAGATAAGATCTTAAAAAAGTAATATAATTATAAAATTTCTTATGAGATTTCTTTAAAATTATTATGTGTTACGGCCATACCCAGTAAAGGTTATGTAGTAACTAGATATACGCGGGTACAGCGTATTCACGGGTATAAGGTCGCCCGGCTCGATATGCTCGCGGCGACCTCAGCGAGGCGATAGACCTC